>CENJ01060494.1_pt1 | contig 26311 bp, 27 predicted proteins | sample 356161 | NCBI WGS metagenome assembly CENJ01 (sample SAMEA2619531, study PRJEB7988) | marine metagenome | biome: marine biome (ENVO:00000447); feature: surface water layer (ENVO:00002042); material: "saline water (ENVO:00002010), including plankton (ENVO:xxxxxxxx)" | depth 5 m | reverse complement strand
GCCACATCCACCGCAACCCGCATAAGAGTATGAGAATAAACCTAGAAATAATGTAATTAGAATTAATTTTTTCATAATAATTTTTAAAATATAGACATAGTATAATTATACAGTTTAAAACAAACATTAAATAATTAATTTGTCGAACGATAAAGTAATTTTATGCTTAATTGGATTTCAGACACCCGATTCCCTTTATATTTAGCTCCTATGGCTCGGTTTACCGATACTGTCTTTAGGCAGTTATGTAAAGAGCAAGGAGCCGATGTCATGCTGACTGAATTTGTGCAAGCCGATGCTATTATTAGGGGTGATGATCGTTTGTGGGAAACTGTTGATTTTACCGAAACCCAACGTCCTATGGGTGTACAGATATTTGGATCAAATCCAGAATCCATGGCAGAGGCAGCTAAACTTATATATCAAAGGATTCAGCCTGATTTTATTGATATCAATTTTGGTTGCCCTGCAGATAGAGTGATTTGCATGGATGCAGGGTCGTCACTTTTGAGGAATCCAGATAAACTCGCCTTAATCACTGAAAAAGTAGTGAATGCAGTTCCCGACATTCCAGTGACTGTTAAAATCCGAATTGGCTGGGATGAAAAATCAATAAATGCTACTGAAATTGGTCATCTTGTTGAAAATGTAGGAGCCCAAGCCCTCACTATCCATGGACGAACGAAAGTTCAAGGATACCAAGGTGATGCAAACTGGGCTGTAATTGCAGAAGTAGCTGAATCCATAAAAATTCCTGTTATTGGTAACGGCAGTATAAATTCCGCAGCTGATGTATTGAAGATAAAAAATAAGACAAAATGTGCTGGAATAATGATCGGTCGCGCCGCGCTGGGTTATCCTTGGATTTTCAGAGATATCAAGTACAGTTTAGAGCACGGAACTCTTCCTCAACCTCCGAGTATAAAAGAACGCTGGGCAACAATTATTGACTTTAGTAAAAATATTATGGCACGAAAATATCAACAGAAACGCCATAAAGACATCAAATGGATGAGACCTAAAATTATAGCTCTGACCAAAGAAATGCCAGGCTCTAGAAAAATTAGAACAGAACTTGGTAAAGTGGATCAAATCGAAGATTTGAAAAAATTAGCCGAGCTTCATATTTCTCACTATGAATATGACTCCTAAAACAAAAAACCTCACATTATGATACGAATACTATTTTTATGTATGGGAAATATTTGCCGTTCTCCAGCAGCTCATTGCGTATTTCAAGAAATGGTCAATCAAGCAAACCTTACCGATCAGTTTTCCATCGATTCTGCTGGAACGATTGGATTTCATCAAGGCAGCGAACCTGATGGTCGCATGCAAGATGCGATGAGAAAAAGAAAGATCCCGATTATTGGTCGATCAAGACAGATAAGTAAATCAGACCTTGAAGATTTTGATCTGATCTTAGCCATGGACAATTCAAATTTAATGGATGCCCAAGCCTTAGACAAAAAAGGTCAGTGGCATGACAAAGTTAAATGCTTTGCAGAATACTGTACAGATCCTACCATTGGAGAAATTCCAGACCCATATTATGGCTATGACAATGGATTCGAAACTGTTCTTGATTTGATTGAGGACGGTTGTCAGCAATTGCTTATCGATTGCAAAAAACAACTGAAACATTGATATTTACTTACACTTAGAAGGTTTTTTCTTCCGCTTCTTTAAAAGCTTTTTAACTTTTATTCGTTGATCTTCACGAACGATGTATCCAATGCAATTTTTCGTGCCACACAAACAAGGGTGATCTAAAAAGTGCTCCATATCATAGCCATAGTCATAAGTCAGTTCCTCGCCTTCTTCTATTTCCTTAATTGAATAAATCCATATTTCTCCATCATCATTAACCGCTTCACAATTTCCTTCACAAGAATGGTTAATATAGCGAGCAGGATTTTTGCCGACCCTTCCATCGATATCCCACTGCTCATCTATTTCAAAAATATAGACTAACCCTTCTCCAGATTTTTGGGCTGATTCTTCCCATTCTAGGGCACGTTTAGACGATTCCTCTTTTGATATTCTTTCCCCTAAATATTGAATAACTCTAGAGCCTTTTTTAATGGAACAATTGGCAAAAAGACCGTGATTATGAATCGATGAATCTTTTCTTTTGTATAACTTTTTTTCCATTATAGAAATTCATTAATTTATAGAACCTAGAATTCTGTTTTAAGATGTCGGACCATTAAATTATTTAGGGCTAATTTAGGTGACTTCTTATCATATATAATCGCATGAAGCTCATCTAAGATTGGGGTTTCCAAGTGGTCTCTTCTTGCTATTTGATAAAGACATTCAACCGCAACAAATCCCTCAACAACTGTTTTTTGCCCATCAAGAATATTATCAGATTGTACGCCTTTGCCTAAAGATTCTCCAAAAGTACGATTTCGACTCCATTCACCAAAACAAGTTGCAATTAAATCGCCAAATCCACTCAGTCCATAAAAGGTTTCTTTTCGCCCGCCCAAAGATTTTCCAATACTTACCATTTCATTAAGTGCACGTGTAATATAAGCAGATTTTGCATTATCTCCTAGTTTTAATCCATCACATAAGCCTGCACCGATTGCATAAATATTTTTCAATATTCCGCCATAGCCAACTCCTTTGAGATCGTCCGTTAGATAGACTCTAAATTTATCATTACTAATATTTTCTTGTATATTTTCCATGATAGGCGAACAAATCTCAACTGCAAGCGATAGAGCAGTCGGACCTTCAGCAGCAACCTCACTGGCAAAACTTGGCCCTGATAAAATACCCACAGGTGTATTTGGAAAATATTCACGAACAACTTCATAAGGCATCTTGAAGCTATCTTTTTCTAATCCCTTAGATAATATAACTAAAAGCTTTATATGATCATGGCCATTTGTTTCGTTAATAATGCGTTCACATACTGCTCTTAAGCCTTTGGCAGGGTAAGCAAGAAAGACGACATCTGCCTCCATTAAAATGGGTTCAAGCTCATAGCCAATTTGCAAAGATTCTGGAAGTCTAAATCCAGGTAAATAATCTGAATTTTCACGACTAGAGGTCAATTGCATAGCTTGCTCAATTCTTCTAGGTGATAAGCTCACACTGTGGCCACACTTCATTAGGTGTAATGCCATTGCTGTACCCCATGCTCCTGCTCCTAAAACACAACTATTCATTTGGATATTTCCTTTCAATTACTGCATTTTTATATTCTTGGAATGATTGAATCACATTCTCTGATAAATTGCTAAAGCTGTGGACAAAACTAGGTACAGCTTTTGTTGTTAATCCTAAAAGGTCATTAGAAACTAATATTTGTCCATCACAATGAACACCGCTCCCGATTCCAATTAATGGAATTTTTACCATCTCACTAATTTCTTTAGCTACAGTCTCGCTTATCATTTCTCCAATAAGCGCAAAACAACCTGCATCTTCTAAGGCAGTCGCATCTTGCATTAATGCTTTGGCTTCTGCTTCTGTTTTTCCAAATTTTCGATACTTACCTAAATTCTTAATCTGTTGTGGCAACAATCCAATATGGCCTAAGACAGGTATCCCTGAATCAACTAATCGTTTGATCGTTGGTGCTATAGAGCTACCGCCTTCAATTTTTACGGCACTTGCTCCTGCTTGAATTAACTTTCGACAAGCTTCAAAAATGTGCTCAAAAGCATCGTGACTATATCCGTAAGGAAGATCGCTGACAATTAATGCTTTCGTTTGTACTCTTGAGACTGCTGATGTGTGATGAAGCATCATTTCTAAAGTTACATTGATGGTAGTCTCAAAGCCAAGTATAGTCGTACCAACTGAATCGCCCACAAGCAACAAATCTATGCCCGATTGATCCGCTAATTGTGCCATAACAGAATCATAAACGGTTGTCGCAACGATTGGACGTACAGATTTTAAAGATTGGATTGTTTGGATATTCGTATTCACATTAAGAAATTTCTTAGCTAGATCTACTTTGAAAATTGCTGACTATTTGCTTTTTCCAAATAAGTAACAAAAGCAAACCAACTGTCTACGTACTCGTTCATTCTATACAATAATTCAGCTTTCCAATAATAAGCATAATTTGGAGGATTATCCATAGTTAAGATATGATCAACATATATTAATGCCTTATCATAATTTTTTTCATGTATCTCATTTTTCATCAAAACTACTCCCATTTCAATATCTGGATAATTCTGTAAGAAAACTCTTGGAATATATTTTTTACGCTCATTAACTGGATAAATATCGATTCTTTCTAGTGGAATGTGCTTTCTTAAAATCGATAAAGCATTCTCGAAATTTGCCAATTCCTTTTGTTTAAAAGCCTCTAAGATAGTTATATCAGAAATATTGTTTTTATACTTCGATATATATTCACTGTATCTATCAAAAAAACCTTCTTCTAGTAATCGTTTAAGGAATTGAAATTGGGAACTTTTATTGGATACAAAAAATCGATCTAGTGTATTGGATTCAATGTATTTTTGAAAATCCAAATCATTTAATAAGAGTGCAAATTCTACGGCATATTCGTTTTCTAAATAAGACAATTTTTCGAGGCTCAAAAGTAATTCATATTTGCCTTTCGAATAATGAATAAGCGACCTATAATCATCCAATTTAGCTAAGGGACTAAGCTCAAAATAAGCATCCCAAGCACTGTTAGCTAGGTTGAGATCATAATCGGAAAGCAGGTAACCTTGATGAAGAAAGATTCTTGGATTATTTCGATCAAAAAATGCTGTTTTATATACTGTTTTAATAATTTCTGCTTTATCCGCATTTGCTTCCAATAATTGATAAGTATTTAAAAAATATTTATTGGGATTGCTATTTGGAATAAGCGCATCTTTTTCTTCAATACCTATTTTTGAAAGAGCAGTAAAATCAACATTTTCATCACATTGATCCGCATAGCTCAAACGGTAGCGGATATCAGATAGTAAAGGCTGATTTGCAATTGAAACTGAAATCCAAAATACGCCCAAACATAACCAGCAAACTCCCAATAATTGGCAGGACTTCTTGGAGAAAATTGGCAAATTATTCTTTTTCATTCTTAGGCTCAAGTGAAGAAAGATCAGTAACATTAATAATGATCCAACACTCAGCCCTTCTGACGACATAACAAATCGAATAAAAAATACTATTACAATTAATGCATAGAAAAAACGATGGCGCATTTTTGAATTATTTAGCAGGCTAAAGTACTTAAATACCCAATAACTAAAAAATAGCATGAATGCAACCAGTCCAATCAATCCAAAATCCGATATATAGGTTAAGCTATATGAACCCCGATAAGAAAAATCATCTTTAAAATATTCTATAGGAGACAATTGAGGTAAAATAGCATGAGCAGTTGCGATACCATGCCCAAAAATATTAAACTGTTTAAATGATCCATATAAGAGCCACCAAAGCGCTTCAGCTTTTGCAAAAAAGAAGCTTCCTAAATCATGTACGATGATACCCCACCATGTTTGATTGAGATATAAAAAGACTCCAAAGCATGATAGCAATATAATGAGTGTAATTAATTTATGAACGATTGGCTTACCTCTTAGATAAAGCCTAAGAATCAACAAAAAACTTAACCCGTAAAAAAGTGTATAATAAAAGAACGACTGATTATGAATCAGAAAAAATAAGCTCAGCAAAGCACCAATAAACCCTAAAACGGAAACTAATTTATTTGATTTATAGGAATCAAAAAACAAAGCAACAGAACCTACACCGCCAACTAAAGAGAATAGACTTAAATTATTGGAATAATCTTTAATCGGACTTCGTTCATAGTTTTCGGAAAATAGAAGTCTCAATGTATCATCACCTAGTAAATATTGGATAGACCCAGCAAGAATAGTTACACCAATTAATATTATTAATAATACCTCACTTCCTGCACTGTTTAATTTCCAACATGAAATATGGTAATAAAGTACAATTGAGGCCACTAACATTATAAATGCCTCAAGGCTTTTTAAAGGCATAATAGTGCCGATAAAGCCAAAACTAATATCATATTGCTCTAATGCTGTAGCTCTCCAATCAGAAATAAAATATGGCAAGTTCGGTAAAAAGGCACCTAAGGTGTATAAAATAATCCCTATTGAAAAAATATCAATAAAGATTCCCTGAGACTGAATATGAGGTCTCTTAAATAAGAGGACACCTAAATAAATAAAGAATAAGCCCTCACTGATAATTGTATCTACCGAACTGCCCAATAAAAAGAGATAAGCGACAATGAGCCCGAAGCCAAAAAAAGCACACTCAGAATGCCTAAAACCCTTACCTAAAAGCAGATTACCCGTTTTTCTGACGCTAGGACGATCGGATATCCTCTGTTTAGAGGCTGTTTTCTTTATAGAAGATCGTTTATCTTTATCGTAAAGTTTTTTCCCTAATGATTTAGCCTCTGTCGACCTTTTATATGAAGTAGTTTTTTTTAATAAATCACGAGGCTCACGATTATCTGCTCTACGTGACTTCTTTTTATTTTCTTCAATCCTTTGATTTCTCTTTTCAACAGGATTCAGTCCTTTAGGTTTTATTTTTCCTCTATTTTCCTTCGATGTCATTCTGGAATCTATTTTGAATTTACGATTCCTTTTACTAGACTCTCTGTTTCTTTCCTGCATTATTTTCGTTTTATAACAAATTAATCGATTCAATGAATTCTAACGATACTACAGCATTAACTGGGGTTTTAGAAAAAATAGTATTTTTTAATGATGAAAATTCTTACTGTATTGCTGAATTATCGATCAATAAGACAAACAAAAAAGTTACAATTATAGGGACATTACCCAACATTCAATGTGGAGAAACCCTTAGTGTCAAAGGAGAATGGTTAGAACATCAGAAACATGGGAAACAACTTAAAGTAAGTCAATTTTCCACAAAATTACCAGCATCGATTTATGGAATCAAAAAATACTTAGGAAGTGGATTGATTCGTGGCATAGGGAAATCTTACGCCGACAAGATTGTAGATTATTTTGGCACAGAAACTATTAAAATTATCAGTTCTGAAAGTGCACGACTCTCAGAAATCCCGGGTATCGGTCAATCCAGAGTGAAATCAATCAAAGCTGCTTGGGAAGAGCAAGTTGCAGTAAGGGATGTCTTACTATTTCTACAAACTTACGGAGTTACCCCATCACAATGCTTAAAATTAGTTAAAAAATATGGCATTAACACAAAACGGATTATCCAAGATCAGCCTTATAAAATTGCCGAAGAAATCGACCGCATTGGATTCAAAACCGCTGACCAATTAGCTCTAAATTTAGGCTTTCCCACAAATTCTAAGGAAAGGATTGATGCTGGTATTCAACATACCGTAAATAAAATTCAAGAAAGTGGCCATACCATTGCTTTGATTCCGATGCTTACTGAGCAGGCCTCGCAATTATTAGGGTTGGAAAAAAGGTTAATTGGGAACCGAATCGAGGCCCTCATTAAAGATAAAAAACTCTATGCAATTCAGGCCTATGATTCAGAGGATACGTTTCTAGGTCCAGCGGTACAAAGCCCAACCTATGCATTCTATGAAGCAAGAATTGCTGAAGCAATTCATCTAATATATAATTCGAAATCAAACTTACCTGATATAAAATTAGATTCCGCAATTAAATGGGCCCAAGAAAAAGCAGGGTTTCAATTTGAGTCTAAGCAAAGCCTTGCCGTACAAACCGCCTTATCCAATAAAATCACTATTATCACGGGTGGTCCGGGTACAGGGAAAACCACTATTTTAAGAGCGATTGTAGAAATCCTTTCCGCTAAAAAATGCAAAGTTATACTCGCTTCTCCAACAGGGCGGGCTGCACAAAGACTATCTGAAAGCGCTAAAAAGGAAGCAAGAACGATTCACAGGTTGCTCAAATTTGATCCTTCATCTGGTTCTTTTTTCCACAACAGAGAAAATTTATTAAGTTGCGATTGCATCATAATCGATGAGACAAGCATGGTAGACACACAACTTGCCGCTTCGCTCTTTGATGCGATACCGAGTACTGCACACCTTATACTTGTGGGCGACTCTGATCAACTGCCTTCTGTAGGATCAGGAAATATTCTTAGTGACCTTAAGCACGCTTCATTCTCAAAGGTTGTTCGCTTAGACACGATCTACCGACAGGCAAAAGAAAGCAGAATTATAACAACTGCCCATAATATTCTCAAAGGGGTCAATCAACCTGAAATGACTTTACAGAGCATGCATCATTTAGATCCAAAAATTGACTTCAACTTCATTGAAGCAGAGGACGATGAACGCATGCTCAAAGCCATTCTCTATCTCGTAAAAGATTACCTTCCTAAAGTTGACCCCAATCGAACTATTGATCCGATTCAGGACATTCAAATCCTTTCTCCTATGCATAAAGGGAGCGCTGGAATCCAAAATTTAAACGAAGCCCTACAAAACTGTCTTAATAATTCAACAAAAGCGAAGAGACGAATGGATGAGGAAAAAGATTACCAAAGTGCGAAACAAATTTTCTTTAAAGAAAAAACTCAAAAACCACTTCCTTTTGAAATTGCTTACGGAAACATTCAATATCGTATAGGCGACAAAGTCATTCAAACCATTAATAATTACGATAAAAATGTATTCAATGGAGATATAGGCATCCTTAAAGCCATAAGTGCTGATGCATCAACTGTAAGTATTGCCTACAACCAAAATCTGATTGAATACAAACGAAATGAGCTCTCCCAAATTCAACTTGCGTACGCACTATCAATTCATAAAAGCCAAGGCAGCGAATACCCGATAGTCATTCTTCCTTTAATGAAACAGCATTTCATTATGCTACAAAGAAATTTACTCTATACTGCGATTACTCGAGCCAAAGAAAAGCTATACATCATCGGCTCAGTTAATGCTTATTCCATCGCGGTAAAAAACAACAAGACCGATATTAGACGTACCAATTTAGCGAAAAAATTTAAAAAACTAATGGAAAATGATTAGAATTATTACATATTAATAATATCGTCCTTATTTTGAACGTTTCTAAATGTATCTAATCTAAATAAGTATCCTAATGATAATCTTAAAAAAATCATTTTTCAGACTGCTACTTGCGATTATACTGACTCAAGCAACGATTTGTATCTTAGAGGCTAGGCCGATATCCTATCCGAATAGTTGGACCGTCATGCAGCAATATAATTGGGAGAAGACTACTGTTCACATCCACTACTCTCCAAATGCAAAAAACTCAATCGGTTTTCTCGGAGCCTACTACGAAAAAGAAAAAGATCGTTTATACTCCCTTCAATGGAACCACCTGATCTTTAGGAAAAATCAAAAAAAATCTCAGTCAAATCTCTATTCTAAGATTCACTTGGGTCGCTTGAACAAGGAGATAAGCCAAACAAATGTCTTTCATAGTGCTTTCAACCTCTCTTATGATTGGGAAACAAGAAAGCATTTTTTACTGTATGCAGCAGAAGTTGAATACACGGATGATATTGGCTTAAAATCCACTACTTTTCATCAAAAAGCACGAATAGGAATAGCTCCTTATGTAGCACCCTACGGAAAACTACATACTTGGGTAATGCTTCAATTTGAACACCATCCAGACGATTCAGATTCCGATAATCATTTTATTTTAACCCCTATGCTTCGATTTTTTAAAGGCGATTACCTTTGCGAAATTGGATTAAATTCAAATAATCAAATATTATTCAACTCAATTATTAGATTCTAAAAATGAAAACTATAACCTTAATTCTCAGTATTTTCTTAAGCTCTCTTAATTTTTTATCGGCTGAAATTTCCGAAAAAAACAACTTTGACATTACAATCCATGTCAAAGGACTCGTTTGTGATTTTTGTGCCCGAAGTGTTGAAAAAACATTTAGTAAAACCGAAGTGGTGGAACGCATCAAAGTCGATTTAGACAAGGGACTTATTGAACTACAACTTACAGAAGGAAGCACGCTGTCGGATAAAAAAATTCAAAAGCTGATAAAAGCGAGTGGCTACGCATTAGAGTCTATAGAGAGAAATAAATGAAAAACGCTTTATCTTATTTCACACTTTTCTCTTCAACAGGCACTCTGCTTTGCTGTGCATTACCTGCTCTTTTAGTGACGATAGGAGCTGGAGGAGTGATGGCTTCAATCTATGCAAATGTTCCCGGTTACATAACTTTTGCCCAAAATAAAAACCTCTTATTCTTACTTGTAGCAGTACTGCTATTAATTAACGGCCTGATTTTATGGCTAAACCGAAATGCACCCTGTCCAGTAGACGCTACGAAAGCAGAGATCTGCATGAAATCTCGTAAAATAAGCCGTACGATTTATTTTATATCATTAGGGATTTATTGTGTAGGATTCTTTTTTTCCTATTTAGCGGCTAAGTTGATTTAGTTGTTAAACTTGATCCTTCTGCATCAATTGATCCATAACAACTGAAGCCAAGGTAAACCCAATAGTCCCCGTCAACATGGATGAAGATCCAAATCCTGCATCGCAATTTAACCGATAGTCCCCACCTTTTTCTCTTTCACAACTTACAGTTCCATCCGCCTGTGGAAAAGAAGGCTCTTCTTCAGAAAAGACACAAGGCACATGAAACTTTTGTCGTTCAAACTTAGAAAAGCCATAGTCTCTTCTAAGACGTTTTCTCACCTGTAATAATAGAGGGTCGTTTTTTGTTTTCGCTAAATCTTTCACGACTATTTTTGTCGGATCTAATTTGCCCCCTCCCCCGCCACAAGTAACAATCGGTATTTTCCTTTTTCTTGCTTCCGCTATGAGTAACGATTTGTGCGAAACCGAATCGATTGCATCAACAATACAATCATAATCTTGAGACAATAATTCGTCCGCCGTTTGTTCTGTAAAAAATTGTGTTTTTTCAACAACCGTACACTCAGGAGCAATTCCAGATATGCGTTCTTTCAATGCTAAGGACTTAAATCGACCAACCGTTGAATCCAAGGCTTGTACCTGACGATTTACATTACTTAAACAAACTTCATCTAAATCAATTAAAGTTAATCGGCCAATGCCTGATCGCGCTAAAGCTTCTACTGTCCAAGAGCCAACACCTCCCAGTCCAACAATAGCTATGTGTGCTCTTGGTAATACCTGTAAAGCATGCTGACCATATAATCGCCCTAAAGCGCGAAAACGTAATAAATAATCGCTCATCTTTAAAATTTACAATAAAAAGCACTGAAAAATGTCATCATTAAATCAATCTAAAAATTCGCTTCCACTTTATCTTTTTTATGCCAAAGTACGGACATGGTAACATTAGAGTCAGTTATTTCTTATTGTCAAAAACGCTTAAGCATTGATTCGATAACCGACTTCGATAATGCATACAATGGTCTGCAACTTGAAAATAATGGCAGCGTTACAAAAATCGCTGCATCAGTTGACGCAGGCTTAATACCACTGCAACAAGCCTCACAAGCAAAGGCGGATCTCCTCCTCTGTCATCATGGTTTATTTTGGTCACCAATTACGCCAATTAAAGATCATAATTATAAAAAAATTAAAACTGCAATCGATAATAATATCGCTGTGTACAGCGCACATTTGCCACTAGATTGCCATCCCCAAATCGGTAATAATGCTCTTCTTGCTAAAGCACTTAACTTAGAGGTTATCGATACTTTTTTAGAATACAAAGACACCAACTATAGTTTTATTTGTCATCCTAATGGATGCACAAGAACCATGCTTACGGAACGACTTAAAGCATTATTTCCAGATACCTTTTCTTCGATACTTTATGGAAGCGAAACCCCTGAAAGAATTGCCATATTAACAGGAAGTGGTCAAAGCGCAGTACCCTACTTAAAAGCAAATAACATCGATACATTAATCACTGGTGAACTCAAACAGCAGCACTTTAATATGGCTCAAGAGTTGGAACTCAACTTATATCCTTGTGGTCATTATGCTACTGAAACATTCGGGGTAAAAGCATTAGCCGAGGAACTCGCAAATCATTTTAAAATCGAATGGACGTTTTTAGATCAAAACTGTTTAATTTAAATATCTCAAAAAAGTAATGAAAACAATAGCAATTATTAATGGACCCAACCTAGACCGACTTGGTGCGAGAGAGCCCTCAATTTATGGCGATCAAACACTTGCTGATCTAGAAAAGCAAATGACAGCTGAAGCTGAATCACTCGATCTCAAATTAGTGTTTCATCAATCAAACCATGAAGGTGTCATCATAGATACAATTAACAAAACACTGAGTGAATCAGATATTGCTGGCATTATAATTAATCCTGGAGCACTGACACATACTAGCCTAGCTTTAAGAGATGCTCTTTCAGGATGCGACATTCCTGCCATTGAGGTTCACATAAGTAATATTTACCAAAGAGAAGCAATCAGACAAACCTCGATGTCCGCACCTGCCTGCAAGGGAGTGATTTCTGGTCTTGGATTTGAAGGCTATAATGCAGCACTTCGTTTTTTGAATACCATTATTTAATTAATTCCTTAACTTCACTCGTTTCTTTACTTTCTGGATTTTCGAGTGCTACTAAATTGTTTAAATTACCAAAGTATTCGTGAATATCTTTTACAATATTCACGTCTTTAAAAGTAGAATCAAACAATTCTCTTTTTTCCGATTTTAGCATCTGGATACGCTCCTCTATTGTACCTTTAGTAATCATTCTATAGATAAAGACTGGCATTTTTTGCCCCATTCGATGGACACGATCGATAGCTTGATTCTCTACAGCTGGATTCCACCATGGATCCATAAGGAATAAATAATCTGCTGAATTCAAGGTCACTCCTGTACCACCCGCTTTAAGGCTAACTAAAATGATAGCCGAATTAGGGTCCTCTTGAAATTCTCTAACGGGCAGACTACGATCCCTAGTTGACCCTGTAAGTTCATAGATATTCAACTCAGGGAAATGTTTATTTAAAACGGGCTTTAGGCGATCTATTAATTTTACAAACTGACTAAAAATAACCACTTTGCGCTTTTTAATTCCATCAAAAGCTTCATTCAGGCGAGACAGTAAAACAATGATCTTTCCACTTTCTTCAGCATCAAAGTCCACCTCTGGTATAATTCCTGGATCGCAACAAACCTGCCTTAAACGAGTTAATAAAGTGAATAAACTGAGTCCCTTTTGCTCAACACTCTCTCCGGATTCATCGGTGATTAAAGCCAATTCCTTATTTAAGAAAGCATTATAAATAATCTTTTGCTGACCCTTAATTGGGCAAATCAAATCTACCTCCGTTTTTGCTGGTAACTCTTGAGCCACACGTTCTTTGAGTCGACGTAAAATAAATGGACTAATCTGTTTTTTAACATGATTGGAAAATTCTGATATCCAGTTAGCATTACCAGATTGTAGGGCTGTTTCAAATTCTTGCATCGACCCCATCAAGCCAGGCATCAAAAAATTAAAAATAGACCATATATCTAAGAGCTTATTCTCAATAGGTGTACCTGTTATCGCAAGGCGATATTTTCCGTCTAATGCATAACAAGCCTGACTTACCTTCGCTAATGGATTTTTAATACATTGAGCTTCATCTAAAATTAAATATTCAAAGGTAACTTCCTTTACTTGATCGACATGTCTTCTCAAAAGCGAGTAGCTAGACAACCATAGAACACCCTTCTCATTTTTAGGAAGGTGGTCCGATTTTAAAACCTGCACTTGTAGTTGGGGATACCATCGCTCTATCTCCATTTTCCATACAGGGACTACACTTGCTGGACAAACAATGATGCTTGATTGATTAAAGTCCGCGCAATGAGCAATCAAAGTGAGTACTTGAAGAGTTTTCCCTAAGCCCATTTCGTCAGCAAGTAAACAATGTCCTCCATTATTGAACATATGCTGCATCCAAGCTACCCCTTCTGCTTGATATTCTCTCAAAAAACTAGGTAAAGAATATTGGAGATTTTCATGCTTTTTCCTATTTTTTAACAAGCGATCTCTCCAACGTTTTAATTCCCCTGCTAAATCAAATTGTATCCCTTTGTCTAACCATAAGGAATAGAGCATATAACGAGGCCATTCTTTTAAATTCTTTTCATCAAAACTTATTTCCCAATTTTTAATCGCCTTTGATTGTTCATCTTGTATCGAAATAATTCCTTTACCTTTAATAAAATGTGTGCCCTTTGAATATTTGGTTAAATACTGAGCATCCTTCAAATCCATTAACTCTGAACCTAATCGGAATTGATAATTCATACGCATTTTACTACGCCCCGCACTTTCCGCACGACCCAAAATTTCTATCTCCTGTAGTCCTTGCGCCATTTCTTTAGCCCCTTGGTCTAAAGAAAATGAACCAAAAATACTTTCCCAACGTTTCTTAGCATGAGAGAAAAATCCTGCGATTCTTTCAAAATCTGATAAGAAGAAGTCGCCTTTTTCTTTCCTAAAGCGGAAGCCTACCTCTCGAGTCAAAACCGTTAATTGGACAATCTTCTCACGCTCTGACTCACTCACTGCTTCTGAATCACTTGCAAATACAGAATCCTTGTTGCCGAATTTATCGAGCCACCATGTTTTTAAAGTTAAGCCTCGATCAGTACCGAAAAATTCAAGAATTAATTTTCTTTGAGTACGCTTTTCTCTTTGACTTGCACTATTTTGCTTTCTTCCAATTCTCTTATCTTTAGAGCTATTGTCACCCGTTTGCCTTTTTTGTTCTAACTCTATGGAAATTGGGCTAATTTCATCAGCAACTAATTCTTCAATTTCATACAAGCCTGCTGCAGCAATCGTATGTCCCAATTTTGTATCACTTGTCGAAGAACGTATTTTAAACGAACCATCCATCCAATCGACAATCGAATAATGTAAATCTTTTCGGGTAAAAGCATAATGGATCGTTGCTGCATCCTCTGACAATTCAATACCTTTAACCTCTCCTGATAAATAAAGCTTTCTTGCATCAGATAAAACCTCATCAGAAAACAACTCTTCCCAATCAATTTGGATATAATCAAACCATTTTTCGAGTGAGATTGAGTTGTATGAACGTGTCGGCTCTTTAGGAAACATAAAGTAAAATTAAATAATTTTTAATTTTACTGGGCAAGTTTTAATATCAGAAATTATAAAAAATTATATTTATTCCCAAACGCCTAAAGCATTCAATTGAACCAATGCTTTTTCACCCCAACCTTTATTCGCTGCAGGACTTGCAGGACTTGGATGCAAAATTCGCCCAAATTTGATTGATGGGATTTCTTTTAAAGCTGATTTTGCTCGTTCTTCAGCGAAAACACCCACACCAATCACCCACTCAACTTGCAAAATCTTAGCTACTGAGAGCAAATGCTTGTCACACAAGCGGTATAACTCGTTTGATTCTTCGACAGGTAATTTATCAGGTGTGCGATTTCTTCCAGATGTCTCCATGAATACCAATGGGCAATAATTTAAGACATAATGTGATTTAAAAAATTCTTCTGCAGAGGGGAATTGTTCTTTAAAGAAGCCCCACAAGCGCTGCCCACTCACTTCACTTCTTGGGCAATCAAATCCCTCAATCAATCGCTTAGGGTGCTCCTTCTTTGGTTTGCCAACCAGAGTATGTACACCGATCCAATCTCTCACATGTTGAATCTCACCAAAAGGGATACCCGTTTGTGCCATGCCAAAGGGGCCTGGATTCATCCCCATAAATAAAACTTTCTTATGCGAATTACCCCATTTTTGAATATAAGCCTCATGTGCATTCCAAGCGTAAGACAACGGATTATAGATATGAGTAGTCGGTTCGGCAAAGTGCAACCTATCTACTTCACAAGACAACTCTTTCCCTGCACTTATTAACTGCTCTGCAATACTCATCTTAGGTCGATTGTTCAGAATCACTGTGACCCAAATCTTTTTCTGGTGAAACAAAATCCCGAATTAATTGCTTAAGGACTTTCAACTCAGGAAATCCTCCTTCCGTTTTTCTATCCCAAAAGACTTTAGAATTAGACGATACTCTAAAAGTTCCAGATTCTAAAGATGGTTTTAAAGTAACTCCTCCAATTTCACCCTCAAAAGTTATCAAGAGTTCTTGGGCGACCCAAGACGCACGGGTAAGCCAGCGACAACCTGTGCAGTATTCAACTGTTATCATTATTTTTTCTGATTCCATATTTCGAACGTATATTTCAAATCCTGATAGTTCGAATCTATTTTTGAATGACATTCAAAAGTAGATTCTTCAAACTTTGGAAAAAAAGTATCCCCTTCGTATGTGTCATTAATTCGCGTAAGGTGTATAGCCCCTGATAGGTTCAAGCTATCCCTATATATTGATTCTCCACCACATATCCAAATCGGCTTTTGAGAGGCTTCCGCTATTAACAATGCATCTTTCAAACTAGATGCATGATTTACCAGAGGATGATCTATCTTTGGAGCTTGATGACTCAGAACAATATAGGTTCGAGCATTATCCCAATCTGGCTCCTTGACCATTTCCTGAAAACTCAAACGCCCCATAATTAATATACCATTTCTGGTTTTCCTTAAAAAAATTTTCCAGTCTTCGTCGATTGACCAAGGTAAAACCCCATCTTTCCCAATCACATAATTTTCAGAAATCGCAACAATTTGATTAATACGGCTCAAGGGCCATAGCGAAGACTCTATTTGAGAAAGTTCCGATGTATCCAGAGCTTTTAGAAAATGCTTTGCTTGATTATCAAAAGAATCAATTTTAATGCGTAAATTAGGATTAATCGAGCACAAGGGCTTTAAAACAAAGTCACGCTTTAAAATATGAGGATGAGGAACTGTAAGAGTTGCCTCTGTTGAAGAAAAATCCTCATACCATAAAATATCTAAATCAATAATTCGATTTGTCCAAACATCCGTCTTAATTCGACCCATTTCTTGTTCGACTGCTTGGCAACAATCCAATAAATCCCATGGACTTAAATCCGTAAATCCTTCGATGACCGCATTACAAAAATCATTTCCGTCTTCGATCCCAATTGCCCTATTTTCATAAATTCCACTACTTTGAGTCACAACTAGCGCATTCATCCTTTCAAGCAAACAAACAGCTTTCCTTAAATGTCCCAATCGATCACCCATATTTGACCCTAGGCCAATATAGACTGTTTTTAGCGGCATATGGTAACCTCCGCGGCAAAATAATCGCAGATACAATTTACAGGAACCGAAGGCTTTTTCACTGTAACTGTCGCACTTTCAATAGCCGGAAAATCTTCTAATAAACTAGAAGCAATTGCATTTGCACAGGCTTCAATTAAGTTGAATCGTTTAGTCTCAAAAATAGACTGAACTAAAGCATATATTTCCACATAATTCACCGTATTATCGGCATCATCCGTTTCATAAGCAGCCTGATCATTCAACTCAACAATTACATCAATTTTAAAACGCTGACCTAATTTCGCCTCTTCCTCGGTCAAACCATGCCGAGCAAAAAATGCTAAATCTTTTAATTTAATTCTAGTTTTTTTCATAGTGAGTGCAGTGATTAATGACTTTTAAACAGTGACTATTTTCTAAAACATCATGAACTCTGACAAAGTCAACATCGTGAATCGCAGCCAAAGCAGTTGTAGCTAAAGTTCCCGATAGCCTATCCTTCGGATCTTCCAAATTAAGTAATTTAGCAATCATTGATTTGCGAGATGCGCCCAATAAGATGGGTTTTTCAAATGCATTAAAAGCATCTAAATTTCTCATAATTTCCCAATTGTCTTCAAATGATTTTCCAAATCCTAATCCTGGATCAAAGCAGATACTCTCTGCACGAACTCCAGCCTTTAAAGCGATATCTAGTGACTGTTTTAAATAATCTTTTATGTGTTCAACTAGTTGCCCTTTATCGCTGATTCCTTGTTCACTATTGTGCATTAAAATACAGGCAGCATCATACTTGGCAATTGTTGTGGCCATTGCAGGATCTCCTTGCCCTCCCCATATATCATTAATAATATCGGCACCTGCTTTTAAGCAAACCTCTGCTACTTCAGATTTAGATGTATCTACTGAAATTAAACAATCTGTTTCTCCACGTATTTTTTCTATGAATGGAAGGACTCGTTTTATTTCTTCTTCTACAGATATAGGCATATGTCCAGGTCGGGTGGATTCACCACCGATATCGATTATCGAAGCTCCCTCTGAAATCATCTTATGGAAATGCTCTTGAGCACGATCAAGGTCTACAAACTGACCTCCATCAGAAAAGGAGTCGGGGGTAAGATTTAAGATACCCACGATATGAGTTTGTCCACCTAAAGGTAAAGACTTGCGCTTTGTACGAAAAATCCTGCTTGCTCCATTATCCATAACTAATTCAAATTAACCGACTCAGATTGAGCAATTCTTTTCAAAATAGATTTAGTTTCTTCAATCTTTGAAAGAGAGCTCTCAGTAAAAGAAAGTACCGATTGATTGGAGAAACCAGCAATTTCCAATATTGGCAGAATTCCTACAATAGAATTAGTCATAAAGCATCCATCCATAGCTTTCAAATCTTCCACCTTTATTTGCTTTTCCTCAATGGCTAAGGCTTCTAATAAAACAGCTCGAATAATACCCGGAAACAAACCAGTCTGTATAGAGGTCGTAATTACTTGATTACCTTTTATGAAAAAACAATTACCGACACAAGTTTCACACACCTCACTTTTTGTGTTGAGTCTCAAATAATCAGTATACCCTACGGCTTTAGCTTCTTTTAAAAGCCAAATATTCTCTAAATAATTATGCGTCTTATATCCTGCATAAACTGAATTTTCATTTATTGGGTGAGTATTTTTTAAACAAAGTTTTCCATTTGTATCATTGATGAAACGCTCCCTCGAATAAATATATAACACAGGCCCAGTTGCTAAAACCATCAAAGATAACTTAAGAACAAAATTATTTTTCCCATTTTCATGAAAATACGCTATAATCGCCTCAAGACTAGTGGATTCATCGGCATCGGATAGAGTATAGGCAAATAAATGTAATGCAGATTCTTTTAGTCGAGACCAATGCCGAGACCAAAATTGCAATCGCCCTTCGCTAATCTGCAATGACTCAAAAATACCCATACCATGGCTAAATGCCGATTCCCTTGGATCTATTGACAACCGCTCACCTGGATGAATTTTCTCTATTCTAAGCATAAACTTTTTAATGTTGTTTCAATTGCCAAGCCCTTTGCTCCTGTTTCCATATATTCAGCTTCTGGGTCTGAATCCCAAACAATTCCACTACCCACATTATAATATAGACGATTCTTTGTATATTGTAGCGTACGAATAGAAATATTGAATTCAGCATCTTGATTAAAACCAATATAACCAAATGAACCGCAGTAAAGACCACGGCGATGATTTTCTAACTTTTCAATGATTTCCATTGCCTTAATTTTGGGTGCACCAGTAATTGAACCCCCAGGAAACATTGAATGAATAGCATCAAATACATCATATTCAGGAGATAGCTTTGCTTTCACTTCAGCCGTAGCATGCATAACGCTTTTATAATATTCTATATTATAATCAGTATTGGCAGATACGCTGCCAAATTCAGCAATCCTTCCTAAATCATTACGCTCTAGATCAATTATCATCAGTAGCTCTGCACGATCTTTTTCTGAAAGCTCCAAATCTTTGGCAAATAAACGATCCTCTGCTTCTGTTTTCCCCCTAGGTCGTGTTCCCTTGATCGGGCGTGTCACTAAGCTATCCTTACTTTTTTTCAAAAACTGTTCTGGAGAAGTTGAAATCAATTGAACACCGTCACCATTGAAAAACCCACTGTAGGGTGCAGGATTTCCTTTTCTCAAAGCTTGATACAAATCAACCAAAGCCCCATCAAATAAAACATCTCTACGGCGAGATAAATTCACTTGATAAACGTCTCCTGAAGCAATGTAAGACTTTATCTGCTCTATTGATGCACAAAATTCAACTCGTGACGTATCCCACCGCCAATCACTGAACGAAAATTTTTTATCTATTTCAGAGTGAGTCTGAGTCTTATGCGATTGGATAATCGAATCCAATCGACTGAAAGTATCTTCGGCTGATTGCCTCACCTCTGAAGCAATAAGAAAGACCTCTCCAGAAACTGAGTTCTTAGCAACAATTCCATCATATAAACCAAAACAATAATTCGGTATCGCCAAATCATTGACTGATTTACTCGGCACATTTTCTAAACAACGACCATAATCATAGCTGATAAACCCTACTGCACCACCAAGGAAAGGTATTTCGCAAAAAGTATCCTCTTTATAATCACTCATTAATTTACGGAGTTCCAATAAATCATTCCCTCCCGTTATTAATTGAAACGGCTCTGAACCATAAAAACTCCAACCCCCTAAGTGATCCACTATTTGAGTACTATCCAAAGCAAAACCAAATTTCCTACCACAAAATATATCAACCAAGTCTCGGCTCGATAAAGCATTTGAGTATGATTTAATTTGCATATGAACAATTATTTACGAGCAGCCTTAGAAAAAAGCCATATGCCCAAAAATTGAAAAAGAATATTTGGAATCCAAATCAGTAAGTCTGATCGTATCCCCTCCACGCCATCAAACCAAGACATAAAAACAGTTAAAAGATGGTATAATAAAGCAATGAGCAAAGCGATTAACACATTGATCAAAGATTCTTTACGACCTACTCGGATTGCCAAGGGAATAGCAACCAACGATAAAGCAAAAACTGAGTAAGCCTGAGATAAATTTTCATGAATGTATAATTGCAAGTGTTTGCGCTCTTCCGAAATCATGCCATCTGACCCTTCTTCTTTTTCTCTCAAAACTTTTCGTTCATCCATCAATTGAGGAAAGGTCATATCCTTATAACGAACTGGCCCCGTTGATAAATTTTCAAATAGTGCATTTAAAGGAAGAACAATCGGAAGTGACTGAAAATATAAAATTTTTGGACTATTTGCATTAATACTACTGGTATCTAGAGTCGTTCGCCCCTCAATGCTTCCATTCTGTAGATTAAGCAACAGTGACCTCTTATTTTTATCGTAATCCAATTCCCCGCTTTGAGCCCTGACAAAGAGCTGCACTTCTTCCGCTTCATTCAATTCCCATACCCAAAAATCTTTTAATTCCTTTCCCTCACGATCATTCACATAAATGACATAACCAGGAAAGTCTTTCACGAATTTCTTTTCTTGAATAAAACCTATGGGATTCTCTGAAAGCGACTGAGCTATTAAAGATCGATAGGTTAAAGTTGACTTCGGCCCATAGTACAAACTGAAGGCTGCACTTATAACCATCCCTAAAAATGCGATTAAGAATACAGAGGATGCAATTTGATATAAACTGAATCCGGATGCCTTCATCGCAGTGATTTCTTCATCTGCACACATTCGACCCAATCCAATTAATATTCCTGACAATACAGCAAATGGTATAGCATATATGGCGAGATGTGGAATCAATAATGCCATTAATTGAAGAAATAACTTAAAGCCTAGCTTGCCACTCGTGAGTAATTCTGACAAATCTCGAATCGTTTCTCCCATTAATAATACGAAAAGAAAAAAGCAAAAAGAAATACCGATAGAAATTAACAATTCCTTAAATATATAACGATGCAGTAAATTAATCATACGAATTTCTTTTTCAAAGTTATCATTGATAATATGACATTATCCACTAGTAAAGTTAACATAATCCAATCAACAACCATAAAGAACAAAATATGTCTCAAACAGAACAAGAAATCATTCAGATATTCAAAGATAGCGGTGCATTATTAGAAGGCCATTTTGTTCTCAGATCTGGACTTCATAGTGGCCATTTTTTTCAATGTGCTCAAGTCTGCCAATATTTAGACAAAGTGACTCGCTTAGCAGAAATCCTAGTCGAACACCTGAAAGACTATGAGGCGACAACAGTTGTCGGAAATGCAATGGGTGGCCTAGTTATCGGACAAGAAGTCGCAAGACAACTCAACAAGCGATATATATTTTTAGAAAAAGAAAACGATCGGCTTAAATTAAGGCGAAATTTCAAATTCTCATCTGGCGAAAAGATCCTAATTATTGAAGATGTTATCACTAAAGGAGGAAGAGTCTTTGAAGCAATCGATGAAATTAAGGCTCATGGCGGAAATCCTGTAGCTGTTGGTGTAATAGTAGATAGAAGTGCTGGAAAAACCCAGTTTGAAATACCCCACCACAGTCTCGCCGAACTTAATTTTCCCACTTACGAAGCCGATAAGTTGCCAGAAGAAATAAAGAGCATCCCAACCTCTAAACCTGGAAGCTAATTACCTTAAAGAATCTATAAACGAGTCATAAATGATTAAACTGTTCAAAATATTCGCTCGTAGCCCAAGCTCTTTACCAACTTTTTTTCGATTTGCTGGCGTTGGAATCAGTATCTCTATGATCGATATTTCCCTACTCTATTTACTTAAAGAATTTGATTTTTTAAATATTTTTGTCTGTCGTTCAATTTCCTTATCCACTTCTATATTATTTGGCTACTTTTTGAACCGATACTTCACTTTTCATCATATAGAGATTGGAAGAGCCCTTTGGCACTCAATCATTCGACATTTTAGTGTACATGCAGTAGGTGGCATTTTAAACATGCTTATTTTTCTCATCAGTTTGCCCATCCTTAAAAAAATCTTTTTAGAAACTCAATTTATTGAACTGATATTTCTTGTTGCTATTATTTTTGGTGGTATTGCTGGATTAACTTTCAACTTTTTCTTTTCAAAGAAAATGGTTTTTGATAAGTAATGTTTAATGTATTCACTTTTCTTCAGAAGCTTATACCTCTACTCTTTTGCCTATTTTGACGCACTGAGGTTTGATAAGAAAAGACATACCCCATTCAGTCTTAATCGACTTCTCTTTCTTACTATACTATTTCCCCCGTTTTTAGCGCTACAAATTATTCATCAAATCAGTTTTGTATTGGATGATGTCTTATTCCAGGACTATAAAAGTCATCCCTGCGATAAGCTTCTCTTTATAATAGGCATACCTAGAAGTGGCACTACATTTATCCACAGGACTATCGCAGCAGCAGCAGAAACATCTACCTTTTCTACTTGGGAAGCTATTTTTGCACCTGCTATTTGTGAAAAAAAATGTCTGAGATTTTTCCATACAATAGACAGTTTTATCGGTAGGCCTTTCGGCCGTATTTTAAACTTTATCATTCGGCTCTTTGGTGATGATTTTCATAATGTGCATTCTGTTACCTTAGATGCACCCGAGGAAGATTACCTCACGCTCTTGCCAATCGGTGCCTGCTTAATTCTACTTTTTGCTTTTCCCAATAGTCCCAAACTAAAGGGCATGATTGATTTCAAAAATATGGCAGGTAAGGAAAAGGCACTCATATTAGCATTCTACAAAAAGAATATTCAGAGGCATCTTTATGGCAAAAACAGAAACACACTATTTATTTCAAAAAATGCGGCATTTTGCACCTGGCTTCCCGAGCTTAAGTCACTATTTCCTCAAGCTCAGTTTATAGTAACGATCCGAGACCCAGAAACCGCAATTCGCACCCAACTCAATGCACTAAAGTCAGCCAGAGCGGTATTTGGAACTGATCCCAATGGCATAGCTACTAGAGCAATCATCCAACAATCTTTCGAAAAAAATTATACCTCCGTTTTTCATTTTCTAAAAAGTACCTCTAAAATGAACTGTGCCCTTATCCAGCAAGAAGAATTAAGAAAAGATTCTATCGGCATTTTAACAAAAGCAATTAATCAACTCGCAATAAAACTACCAATTGAGTCAATCCAAGTAAAATCCTCCAAGGACAACAAAACGGTTTACAAAAAAAATACATCCGTGCCACAAGATCCGATTGACCCAAGTATCACAAAAATCTATAAATGCATTATTGAATTGGACCTTTCAATCAATAGCTAAACCTTTATTTTAAGCTCTGATACATGAATAAAAACGAGAAAAAATCTACTACAAGCGTTGCCTTTTTCTCCGACTCATTGCCGGAAAGAAACGGGACAGGGGCTTACTATTTTGATTTACTCAAATCTTTAAAATCTGAAATTCCAAATATCGAAATATTTCAACCTCTCCATAATGTTCGATTGAATTTTCTATCCATTCCTATGCCGGGGGATCCTTCACAAAAATTAATTACTCCGAACTTATTTAGAATTCACAAAGGCCTAAAGAAACTTAAACCAAAGACCATTATTTCTGTCACACCCGGACCCTTTGGGCTTGTCGGGTATCTATATGCCAAAAAGCATAAATTGAAATTCATTACCGCATTTCATACCAACTTTGAACAACTCACAAAAATCTATTGGAATCCACTCACACGATCTTTCGCTAATTTATACCTAAGATCCATCAATAAATTACTCTGTCAAAATAGTCATCTGACTCTAATTCACAATTCAGGGCTAATTCAAGAGATGGAATCACTCGGTAGCAAGAATCATAAAATAATGGGCACACCCTTGCCTGAATTTTATTTAGAAAAGCCGCTAAAGGCTCCACCTAATACCATTAAACAAATTTGCTTTGCCGGTCGCTTAGCCGCAGAAAAGAATATCGATCTTATCATACAAGCCGCTGCACATTTTTCCCAAATCAAATTTGTAATCATTGGAGAAGGTCCTCTGAGAAATAAACTTAAAAAGCAAGCCAGTCCCCTAAAAAATGTTCAATTTATGACATGGCTCAATCGTGAAGAGTTAGTCAACATGGTCGATTTGTCTAATGCTCTACTCTTGCCGTCCAAAATAGAAACTTTCGGTTCCGTAGCCTTTGAGGCAATGGCTAGAGGGCGTCCCGTAATTGTTTCGAAAAATGCTGGTATAAATGAATGGGATACTCTCAGTAAATGCATCCTGCAATTAGAGAACGAAGGTGAACTCATCAACTCAATACAAAAGCTCATTGATATGAATCCTGAAGAGCGCACGACACTCTCAAATAATGCCAATTCTGCAGCCCGAGAATTCCACACAAATACTATTCAACAATGGATAGATTTACTTATCGAAGAAAGTGTGTAGATAAAACACTGAAGTAAATATGAAAGCTATAGTTTCAATCCATGATTGTATGCCAGAAACCATGGATAAGATTCAACATATTCTTCAGTGGTTAAAAGACCGAAATATACCACCAGTAACCATTTTAGTCAGTCCAGGAAAAGATTGGACTGAAAACCACTTACAACTTCTGAAAGAATATGTACAGGAGGGATATACCTTAGCTGCTCACGGATGGCACCACCACACCCAGCCAAAGAAAATTTTACACCGAATACACTCACTCATAATTTCAAAAAATGTAGCGGAGCATCTTGATCTAAACCAAGAAGGCATTCTGGAACTACTCAACAAATCATACCAATGGTTTATTCAACAGAAATTACCGCCTCCCGAATTATATGTGCCGCCCGCATGGGCACTGGGTGCTGTCGACAAGAAAATTTTATGTAAGACTCTATTTAAACAAATCGAAGTCACAAGAGGACTGATCCATATAAGCTCAGGCAAAAAACCAAAACTTCAGACTCTGCCATTAACCGGCTATGAAGCTGATAGCCCTTTTCGAGCAAACTTCCTCTCAAGATGGAATCAATTTCAACAAAACCAAGCACAGATCAAATCACTCCCTCTTCGAATATCGATTCATCCATATGACCTTGAACTACCCATTGCAGAGCAACTAGAACGACAAATAAATAGCGTGGAAACTTTTCTCAATTACAGCGACCTAAGCTAATCACTCATCAATTCGAACCCAACGACTCGCTTGAGCTATCGAAAATTGAAACTTTCTGGAATGCTCTCGAATTAAAAAAGGCATATCCCAAGACTTCAAAAGCTTGAACCCTCCCTGTCCTTCTAAAGCTTCCCTCAAACCAGAAAAAGAGTCTTCCGCATTTGCACCAAGCCAACGATCTTTGGGAGTAAACGACTCTAACCAAGTGAAGGGAGTCGTCATAAACAATTGTCCATTTGGTCTCACCAAACTGGATAAACGATCGAGCAAAGCTTTTGGATTTGATAAACGACAAATGAGATTACACGCCAAGACGCAATCAAAGTCTCCTAAATCCTCTCGCAAGTTCTCGGCATTTCCCACCTCAAAAGAAACTCGATCCCTTTGTACATCTGGCTCCAAAACTACTTCTTCGGAAATCGATTGGAGACCAGAGACTAAACGATCCACAGCGAGCCGACCGGTGTTTTTCAAAATCTTTGCTGCATCAATGAAAGTTTCAGAATAATCAATACCCACCACTGAATCAAACATTTGAGTCATTT
>CENJ01046828.1_pt1 | contig 26359 bp, 20 predicted proteins | sample 356161 | NCBI WGS metagenome assembly CENJ01 (sample SAMEA2619531, study PRJEB7988) | marine metagenome | biome: marine biome (ENVO:00000447); feature: surface water layer (ENVO:00002042); material: "saline water (ENVO:00002010), including plankton (ENVO:xxxxxxxx)" | depth 5 m | reverse complement strand
ATTTCTTGGTGTCCCATTTAATATTGCTTCCTACGCTCTGCTTACCATGATGATAGCTCAAGTATGTAATTTAAAACCAGGAGACTTTGTCCATACATTTGGTGACGCTCATATTTATTTAAATCATTTGGATCAAGTCAACCTACAACTAAGTAGAGAGACCTTCCCATTACCTAATATGAAAATCAATGATAGTGTAGATGATATTTTTTCATTTGATTATAAAGATTTTACTTTAGAAAATTATTCTGCTCACCCACACATCAAAGGAAAGGTTTCTGTATAAAGAATCTATTTCTTACTGTTAAGTTTCTCACCATTAAAGTTTATATTTGCGCTAGTAAGGCAAGAGGTTTTGTCTTAGATGTCATCTAAAAGATTAAATGAGAATATTTAAATTTTTTATAGTTTATCTAGTCCCTTTAATTTCATATACCCAGAATAATTCAGTTTTAAAACTTGACTTACAGCAGTGTATTGAAATAGCACTTGAAAATAATTTACAATTAAAAAGGAGTCTTCTTAATTACGAGATTCAAAAAGTTGGACACATCCAATCTAAACTTCAGCAGACACCATCTCTGAATTTATTTTCAAATTACGGTAATAATTGGGGAAGGTCGGTAGATCCAACTACTAATACTTTTTTATCAACTACTTCAAATTTTTCAGGAATCGGTGCGTCATCAAATATCACCCTATTCTCTGGTTTTTCAATTAGGAATACAATTAAACAGTCGAAGTCTTTACTTGAAAAAAGTGTTTTTGACCTAGAAAATACAAAAAATAATGTGATGTTAAGTGTTGTGAGTCAGTACTTAAGTATTATGCTTGTAATGGATAGGCTTGAAAATGCTAGGTATCAGTACCAGTCTACCAGAGAGCAGCTATCCAGAACAATTAAATTAGTTGAAGCTGGGTCAATTGCTCTGACTAATAAATTAAATTTAGAGGCTCAACTTGCTGGAGATGAGTTAGCAGTCATACAACAGGAGAATGCATATCGTTTATCTATTTTACAATTAAAACAAATTCTTCTGATTGAAAATAATAAAGATATTAGTATTGAAAGGCCAGTAGTTGAACTAAATCCATCTACAGTGGTTGAAGCTAATCCAAGTGAAATATATGACGTTGCTTTGTCGGTACTACCAGAGATAAAAAGTGCCGAGAAAAATGCAGAATCAAGTCTATATAACTTAAAGATCTCAAAAGGAGGTAGGTATCCTATAATATCAGCATCATCTAGCTTTAATTCTAACTATTCTAGTTATGCAAACAGACAAAGAGACTTTTATGATGGCTTCTCGATGCAACCTACAACTATTGGATACCTTACAACTAACCCTTTAGAGACCGTCTCCTCCATGTCTCTCGTCCCTAATGTTGTTGGATCAGATAAAGACTTCACTGTTCTTGAGCAGTGGAAAGATTATCTAAGTAAATCTTTAAGTTTTTCTATATCCATTCCAATTTTTAATAGGTATTCGAGTTCAGGAAATATAAAGAGGGCAAAGTTAAACAAAGAGCTTTCAGATATAAATTTGATAGAGGCTAAAAACCAGATAAGACAGACAATTGAAACATCTTATAACGATGCCCTAGCAGCATCTAAGTCTTATTCAGCTACAGTAAAGCAAGTTAGAGCACTAGAGGAATCATTTAGAATAATTCAGAGTCAATACGACTTAGGGAGTATTAACTTTACTGAATATCAAATATCTAACAATAACCTTGTGAGGGCAAAAAATGATATGTTATCATCTAAATATGATTATATATTCAAACTGAAAGTTTTAGATTTCTATCAAGGAAAAGAATTAACATTTTAAATATGAAAAATAAAGTATTAGTAATAGCAGGATCTATAATTATTCTACTTATTGTAGTCTCATTAGTTGGCAGGCAGATGGGATGGATAGGAGGCATTAAGCCCATTGAAGTTGAAACTCAACTAGCAGATTTAGGCTCTATCACAGAGTTGGTTACCGCCTCAGGTGAAATTCAACCAGAAGTTGAGGTAAGAGTTAGTCCCGAGGTCCCTGGTGAGATAATTGAGTTAAATATTATGGAGGGAGAATTTGTTGATGAGGGAAAACTTTTAGTAAAGATTAGACCAGATAACTTTATTAATGCTCTTGAGAGAGCAAAGGCAAACTATAATCAGGTAAGAGCTAACCTTTCAAGTTCAAAATCAAATTTATCAAGAGCTGAAGCCCAATATCTCAGAGCTAACCTAGAGTTTGATCGTCAAAAGAAATTATTTGATCAGAATGTTATCTCTGATTCTGAATTTGAATTGGCTGAAACAAATTTTAAAGTTTCGAAACAAGATTTGGAATCTTCGAAACAAAGTGTAATAGCGAGTGAATACGTAGTAAGAAGTGCCTTAGCAACTGTTGATGAGGCAGAGGAAAACCTCAGAAAAACTAGTATAATAGCCCCGATGACAGGTACGGTTTCACTTCTGAACGTTGAATTAGGTGAAAGGGTAGTAGGAACATCTCAGATGGCAGGTACTGAGCTTTTAAGAATAGCTAATTTATCAATAATGGAGGTACGTGTAGATGTAAATGAAAATGATATTGTAAGGGTAGAGGTTGATGATATTGTCAATATTGATGTAGATGCATATACAACATTAAACAAAAAATTTACTGGTGTTGTTACAGAAATTGCTAGTACCGCAAACCCAAAGCCTTCAGCTGACGCAGTTACTGAGTTTAAGGTAAAAATTAGAGTTCTTAATGAATCTTTTAGAGATTTGGTTGAAGAGGAAGGTATAAAAAATCCATTTAAACCTGGAATGACGGCAAGTGTAGAGATTATTACTCAAGAAAAAAACAATATTTTGGTTGTTCCAATATCATCAGTAACAACTAAAACAGATAAAGATAGTTTAGGTAATGAGGTAATAAATCAAGTAGTTTTTATAGAGAAAGATGGCGAGGCTGAAATGGTCATTGTTGAAACAGGGATAAGTGATTTTGATAACATTGAAATTTTAAATGGAATTAATGGAAATGAAAATGTCATAAAGGGCCCATATATAGCTATATCTCAGAAGTTAAAAGATGGCTCAATTGTAAAAATAAAGGATAGTGAAAAGGGTAAAAGTAAAGATGATTCTGAAGTTTCTCTAGAGGTTAAGTTTTAAGTTCAATTATTTATATTTTTTAAATATTTAGTTATTAATTTTGAATAAAAGTTAGGATAAAGTGGATTTATTTGAAAAAATTTTAAAAGATAAGGGCCCTCTAGGTTCTTTATCACATATTGATGACAACTACTACATGTTTCCAATGCTGGAAGGAGAGATTGGACCTCGAATGAGGTTTAAAGGTAATGATGTTTTAAACTGGAGTTTGAATAACTATTTAGGTCTTGCTAATAACCCTGAAGTAAGGAAGGCAGACGCTGACGCAGCAAAAGAATGGGGGCTTTCCTATCCAATGGGAGCAAGAATGATGTCTGGGAACTCGGTCCATCACCAACAATTAGAGAAAGACCTTTCTGAATTTGTAAATAAAGAAGACAGTATATTATTGAATTATGGGTACCAGGGAGTATTATCTGTAATTGATGCATTAGTTGATAGGAAAGATGTAATTGTTTATGACTCTGAGTGCCATGCGTGTATAATAGATGGACTAAGGTTACATATCGGAAAACGCTTCGTCTATCCTCACAATAATATTGATAACTTAAAAGATCAGTTAGAAAGAGCTTCTAAGATTGTAAAGGAGACACAAGGGGGTATCTTGGTAATAACAGAAGGTGTATTTGGGATGTCTGGAAATATGGGAGCACTTGCCAAAATAGTTGAATTAAAAAAAGATTATAATTTCAGATTATTTGTTGATGATGCACACGGATTTGGTACAATGGGTGAAACTGGTGCGGGATGTGGAGAGGAGCAAGGAGTTCAAGATGAAATTGACATGTTCTTTTCAACATTTGCTAAGTCAATGGCAAGTATTGGCGCCTTTGTATCTGGGAATGCTGATATCATAGATAACCTACGATATAAGATAAGATCACAGATTTTTGCTAAATCACTGCCTATGCCACTTGTTGTCGGTAATATTAAGAGACTAAGCCTCATTAAAAATAGTCCAGAATTTAAAAATAAGTTGTGGGAAATAGTTCACGCCATCCAAGACGGATTGAAATCTAATGGCTTTGATATTGGTACAACTGAATCTCCAGTTACTCCAGTTCTATTGAAGGGTGATGTATTCGAGTGCACAAATCTTATTAAAGATTTAAGGACAGAGTATAGTATTTTTTGCTCTGGAGTTATATATCCTGTCGTTCCTAAGGGAGTTATAATGCTCAGAATTATACCAACAGCTTCACATTCTCTATCTGATGTAGAGGAGACAATATCTGCATTTAAGGAGGTTAAAATCAAACTCGATAAAGGTATTTACCAAAAAATGGGCGAAAAAGGTGCTGTTTTGTCCTAAAAACATCAAAAAAGGTCATTTTCTTATCCAATTTTAAGGTTTTTTTTATAAATTGTCTTTGTACTATTTTTAAATTAAATTATAAAACAATGAGTAGATACGATGAATTAACTGGCTTAGTAGAAGGATTAGGTTCTGACTTTGCTAAATTTTATGATAAAGGCAACAAAGCTGCAGGAACTAGAGTAAGAAAGGGAATGCAAACTTTGAAGGTTTGGGCTCAGGACGTAAGAAAAGAGGTTCAATCGAAAAAGAATGCATCTTAATTCTTTATAGAAATTGATTTAAAAAGGTGGTTTTTTAACCACCTTTTTTTATATCTTTTTTATATAAGAATATAATTTCATAAGTCTGTGATTAATGTCATACTCATTATCTGATTTTAAAAGCAATTCAAATAAATTAAGCCTGTTGTGAATAAATCCGACCCTACACTTTGCGTGAGACCTGATAAGTATGTTCTCCATCTCATTATTTAGGTACAGATCAGGATAGATAATAAAGTCATATTGCTGATAAATAAATAGATTAACATTACTATTTGACCATTTTCCAAGTAAATTAATTTCACTAGTCCTGAAAGTTTTAAGATACCTGTTATCTGCATTTCTTTTAGATATTGCCGGTAAAAAATCAACTCTCTTACCGTCTAATTGAATTTTTTTTGCAAAATCATTTAATGCCTTTTGTTTATTCTCATCGACATATTTATATAGAATACCAATATGTTTAGTTTCTTTATAATTTATAGAGGCTCTATTAATAGTTGAGCTCTTATTAATTAGTTTATTTAGACTCTTTAATATGAATTTCATTTTCTATTAATTTAATGAATTGATTTTCATTTATAATGATAATTTTAAGCTCTTCTGCTTTAATTTTTTTCTTTGGTCCCATATTATCACCTGCCAAGAGGTATGATGTCTTTGACGATAATGATTTAGAAACTTTTCCACCATTTTTTTCTATTTCTATTTTTATTTCTTCCCTTGAAAAATTTTTAAATGTTCCTGATATAACAAATTTCTTTCCAGATAGTTTATCTGATTTAACTAAATTTTTTTCTTTATAATCTAATTTTAATCCTGATTTTTCTAAGTTATCTAAGATCACAAGGTTTTCTTGATCGCTAAAATATTTAACTAAACTCTCAGCAATTTTATCTCCAATCTCTTCTACATGAATAAGTTCATCAAAAGTTGCAATTTTAATATTTTCAATATTTTTAAAATATTTAGCTAACTTCTCTGCTGTTGTTTTCCCAACATATCTAATCCCTAGACCAAATAACACTTTTGAAAAGTCATTATTTTTAGATTTATGAATACTGTTAATTATATTTTGACATGATTTGTGTTTAAGGGATCTAACCTTATTTTCCCCATCTATTTTCAATTCTAGACCAATAATCTCATCGTATGTAAGTTTGTAAAGGTCAGATATATCATTTAATAATTTTTGATTGATTAATCCCTTAATTGTTTCTGGTCCTACATGCTCAATATCCATAGCATTTTTACTAATGAAATGTTCTATTCTTCCTGAAACTTGAGGTGGACATTTCTTATAGTTAGGGCAATAATGAATAGCTTGGTCTTCTACTGATTTCAACTCTGAATCACATGAGGGACATCTTTTTATAAATTTAAATTCTTGAGATTTTAAGTCTCTCTCATTAAAATCAACTCTAGTTACCTTAGGAATTATCTCACCTCCCTTTTCAATGAATACACTGTCATTAATTCTTATGTCTAGCCTATCAATCTCGTTAGAGTTATGTAGAGATGCTCTTTTTACAATAGAGCCACCTAGTTCAACTGGATCTAGTAAAGCAACTGGCGTTATGGCTCCAGTCCTACCGACTTGGAATTGAATATCTATAACTTTAGTTTTCTTACTCTCCGTTTTGTATTTATATGCAATTGCCCATCTAGGACTTTTAGCTGTATTACTTAGTATTTTTTGGTATCCTAAGTTATTAACTTTGATGACTATACCATCAGTTTCGACATCCAATGTGTCTCGTTTTTCTTCCCAGAGATTAATATAGTCTTTAACTTCTTTAATATTATAACATCTCTTAAAGGTATCTGGTACATTGAAACCTAGATCCCTAAGATATTTTAAAGATTCTTCCTGAGTTAAAATATTTTTATCTACACTCACTAGAGAGTACATGAAACAATTTATTTTTCTTTTAGAAACAACAGACGAATCCTGCATTTTTAGTGATCCTGATGCGGTATTTCTTGGGTTTGAGAAAACTTCTTCTTTTTTATTCTTCTTATCCTCATTTAATTTAATAAAATTTGATTTAGATATAAACCCCTCACCTCTGACCTCCAAATTTACTTCTTCAGAAAGTTTTAGTGGTAGAGTTTTAATTGTCATAGCATTATTTGATATGTCGTCTCCTTTTGAGCCATCTCCTCGTGTTAGTGCCCTTTTAAATAATCCATTTTCATATGATATAGATAGGGCAACACCGTCATACTTAAGTTCACAGAGATAATCTATTTCCTCAACCTTTAAGATCTTTTTGACTCTATTATCGAAGTCAGTAAGGTCTTGATCTGAGTATGTATTTGAGAGAGAAAGCATGGGTTGGGTATGATTAAAAGTCTCAAAACTTTTAGTTATTTTACCTCCAACCTTTACACTGGGAGAGTCCAAGGATCTAAATTCTGGATTTGAATTTTCAAGATCTATTAATTCTTTAATTTTTATGTCATACTCATAATCAGAGATAATATTCTTACTCTCATCATAGTAGAGCTTATTATGAAAATTAATTTCATCTCTTAACTGAAGAATCCTTTTTTTAATAGATAATTTATCCATATTTCAGGGATAATATAAGATTTATTGAAGTAATTTTTCGACTTAATTTCTATTTTTTTCCTGTATATATCTTACAATTTTAGTCACTACTGACCTAGGAAGTAATCTATTAAGGAAAACTAAAAACTTATTAAAATCACCAGGTATACTAACTGTGTCATTTGCCTTAAGAGCACTGTATCCGTATTTAGCAACTTTTTCTGGGCATGAGACATTAAACATTATCTGATTTTTTTTTGACGATACATTTTTTTGAAAATTTGTTTTTGTCTGGCCAGGGCATAATGCGGAAATACAAATATTTTTATCTTTTACCTCATTAGAAATTGCCTCTGTAAAGTGAAGTATATATGCTTTTGTGGCATAATATAATGACATAAGTGGTCCTGGCTGAAAGGCTGCTACAGATGAAATATTCATAATTTTTCCATCATTTTTTTTTACCATGTCCTTTAAGAAAAGTTTGGTAAGATGAGTTGTATTTACTACGTGGAGGTTAATCATCTTCTCCTCTTTTTTCCAGTCTGTTTTATGAAATTTTCCATAGTCGCCAAATCCAGCACTATTAATTAATACATCTATATTTTCATTTTTAAGCTTTTTATATATTTTTTTTGGAGATGATAAACACGACATGTCCTCTTTAATGCCAACAAAATATTTAGGATTAAGGGACTTTTTTAATTGCTCCAGATTATTTTTATTATTATCTACTATAAAGACTTTATAGTTATCTTCAATTAGAAGTTTAACAAGTTCTAGACCTATGCCACTCGCACCACCTGTGACAACTGATGTTTTCATTATAATTTAGTTAGTTCATCACACAAAAGTTCGATTGACTCTTTTGAGTGAGCTGGAAAGTTAGCAATTCTAATCTGATTTTGAGCAGAACCGTAACCTTTTCCAATAATTAGATTTTTATTTTTTAAATTTTCTATGAAATATTCTGACTCTTTTTTTGTGTTAGATACAATAACAGTTTTAGACTGAATTTCTTGGTCTTTAATATATTCTGATAATAAATTATGATTCTTAATAGTATTATAAAGGAGTGCGGATTTATAATTTGTTTCCCTTATTATTCTTTCTCTTCCAATTTTCATCATATCATCTAATACTCTAGATAAAAGAAAAATTGCAAGGACATTTGGTGTCTCTGGTGTCTGGAATATTTTAGATTTTTTATGCAGATTTTCTAGAGAGTGATATGTTCCAGTTATCTTTTTTGGAGAAATACTTTTATTTTTTTCAATGCACCTGTCATTATATATCCATACTCCAAGACCGGAAGGTAATCCAAAACATTTTTGGACTGAGAAGTAGAATGTATCAACATCTGAAACTTTAAAAGGTATGGATGGTATTCCGCTCACGCAGTCTAGAGCAATAAGCGAATCATTTAACTTTTTCCTTATAGAAGATATCTTATTTGAATCGCACATTATTCCTCTGCTGGTTTCATTCAATGTGATAGCAACAAGTTCATCTTCTTCAATATCATTAATATTATATTCAACTTTATCATAATAATATTCCTTAGCATTAATTTTATTAATTATTGCAAAATCATAAAATTTTTTAGAGAACGCACCATTAACCAAGTGTGATGAGCTATTAATTACAAGGTTCTGAATAATCCTTTCCCATATCTCATTAGCAGAGGATAGGAATGAAATATTATAATTTTCTGGAATATCTAGAAAGGACCTTAACTTGTAATCACATGATTCATAAATTTTTTTAAATTCTATGCTTCTGTGGGATATGGAGAAAATATCATTCTTAATTCCCTCTTTAAGGTGATCTGAGACAGTATGGAATAACTGAGATGGTCCAGGTGTAAAGAATATTTTTTTCATTTTAATATAATACTCTAAGCTTGATTGTTGCTGAAATGTTTTTAAGGCTTTTTACAACTTCTTTATTGTAAAGAGTATCAATATCAGTTATTACGTATCCTATATTTTCCTTAGTTTTTAAGTATTGTCCCTTTATGTTAATGTCATAATCAGAAATTATTTTATTAATTTCTAACATTACACCAGGCTCATTTTTATGAATATGGATTAATCTATGTGATTCACTCTGTTCTGGTAAAGATAATTTGGGAAAATTTACAGAACTTGATGTATTTCCCGTATTAATGAAATCAATTATCTTCTCTGGAACATAGCTTCCAATATTTTTTTGAGCTTCTTTCGTACTTCCACCTATGTGTGGTGATAAAATAATCTCATCGATTCCCTTAACTTTGGATATAAAACTTTCCTCATTATTTGATGGTTCCACTGGAAATACGTCAAGGGCTGCACCCATCAGTTTTTTATTTTTTATATTTTTGATTAACGCGTCTACATCTACAATATTTCCTCTACTGTAATTAATAAGAATAGATTTTTCTTTCATTAAATCAAATTCGTCATGACTAATTAAGTTTGTATTGTTATCTCTTCCATCAACGTGAAGTGAAACTATGTCAGACTGTCTTAGAAGCTCATTTAAACTTTTACATTTTTTTGCATTTCCTATTGAAAGTTTATCAAGAATGTCATAGTAGACTACTTTCATTCCAAGAGCCTCACATATTACTGAAAGCTGGGAGCCAATATTTCCATATCCTACTATTCCAATTACCTTATTTCTTATCTCATAACTATCTATGGAGTCTTTTTTCCATATACCAGAATGCATGTTATTTGATTTAGTAATAATTTTTCGCATAAGGTTTATCATCTGAGCAATTACTATTTCTACCACAGATCTGGTGTTACTGTAAGGTGCGTTGAACACAACTACACCTGAATCATCACATTCATCTAATTTGATCTGATTTGTACCTATACAAAATGCTCCTATTGACAAAAGTTTTTTAGCTGAATCAATAACTTTTTTAGATACTCTAGTTTTGGATCTTATTCCTAGTATTGAAATATTTTTTATTTTATCAATAAGTTCTCGCTCACTAAGACTACCATCCATAGACTCAATATTATATCCCTCGTCGTTAAATAACTCAAAAGCAATTTTATCTACCTTCTCAAGGAGGAGTACATTAATTTTATTTTTAGGGTATGAAAGTTTTTTCATTTTACTATTTGAATAAATTGATCAAACGATTTTAGTAAAAAATCAGCATTTTTAATTAATGATTTTCGATTTATATTTTCAGTGAACAAATAAAAGTAATCGGCATACCCCTCTTTTTTAATTTCAAAATCAGTGAATCCGTCACCAATTATATGAGTAGTACCTTTAAGTCCCAACATTTTTAAAATTTTAACTTTTCCTTTTGAGGTGGATAATGGATTTTTTTCGTCGTATCCAATTATCTTCTCTGATTTATCAAAAATAAAGTTGTTTGCGAAAATATTTTTTTTTAAAATACCATATTCAAGAACTATTGGGTCAATAATTTCGTGAAAACCACTGGATACTATGTATATATTATCCTTATTCTTCTTAAGGAAATCAGTATTATTGACAAAAGAATCTGAGACTTTATCTCTAAGCTTTTTAACAGTCTTGTCAATATTGTCTTTGGTTGCCTCTAATAATTTTATTCTTCTAGATAATGACTCTGAGAAGGAAATTTTACCTTCCATTCCTTCATTAGTTATATTTTTAACTTTATCTATTTTAGGCTTATTTCCAGGTTCTGATACTTCTAGTAACTCATCAAGAGATTCAATTTTAATAAATGTAGAATCAAAATCAATTATGTAATTATTCACTTTTTATATTTATCGAGAATTTTTTTAACGAGTCTGTGACGTAATACATCTGAGCTATCCAATAAAGTGAACCCAATCCCATTTATTTCTTTAAGTTTCTCCTTTGCGTCTATTAGACCTGAAGACTGGTCTTTCCTAAGATCTACTTGAGAAATATCACCTGTGACAATCATTTTAGAGTTTTCTCCTAATCTTGTCAGAAACATTTTAAGTTGAGATTTAGTTGTGTTTTGTGCTTCATCTAATAGGATAAAAGCATTTTTTAAAGTTCTCCCTCTCATGTAAGCAAGAGGTGCAATATCAATTGTCTTATTTTCGATATACTTCTTCATCTTCTGTATTGGAATCATATCCTCTAGTGCATCATAGATGGGCTGTAAATAAGGATCAATTTTATCTTGTAAATCACCAGGTAAAAAGCCAAGATTTTCTCCAGCTTCAACAACAGGTCTTGTAATAATTATCTTCTTTACTTTTTTTTCCTTTAGAGCCTTAACCCCAAGAGCAACACTAACATAAGTTTTTCCTGTTCCAGCAGGTCCAATTACAAATAACAAATCATTCTTCTTATGAAGACTGACTATTTGTTTTTGGTTTTTGGTTTTAGCGATAATTCTTTTGCCACTTGAACCATATACTATTGGTTCATTATCTTCATTACTATACCCATCTCTGATATGGCTGTCAACAACTTTCATATTTACAGATCCATATTTTTCAAAATGACTTATCAGAGATGATATTACTTTTTCGACTTTTAGAAGTTGATCTTTGTTTCCTTTAATAGATATTTTATTACCTCTTGAAATAATTTTAGTCTTAGGGAATGCCTCTTCTATTCCTTGGATATTTTTGTTTTTTACTCCAAGAAATTGAACTAATTCTATGTCTTTTAAATCTATTGTTTTTTCTACCAAAATTGATATTAACTTAATTTTGTTGCAAATTTAAAAATTATTCAATTTGCTTATGTCAATTATAACTTTTATTTCTGATTTTGGTATGTATGATCATTACGTTTCCTCGGTCAAGGCATCTATACTAAAGTATAACACTAACAATAAGATAATTGATATTTCTCACGATATTAAAAAATATGATTTGTCACACGCGGCTCACGTTTTTAAAAATGTATATAAGGAATTCCCTCAGGGTTCAACACATATAATAGCAGTTAAAAATTATGAGTCTTCAGAAAATATTTTGCTATTTCAGATTAATAATCATTTTATAATAACTTTTGATTCAGGAATTATTAGTCTTATCAGCTCTAAAGAAAATATCCCTGCCACTAAAATTGAAGGTTTAAAAAATAAGATATTTCCTGAAAAGTTTATTGGGGAGATTGCATCAAGACTTGCATCTGGTATAAATTATACTACCCTTGGTAAACCAACAAATACTTTTAAGAGGTTTTTAGATAGAGAGGTTTCTATTTCTAAAAATAAAATCATTGGATATACCATGAGAATTGATAGTTATGGAAATATTATAACAAATATTAATAGCCTAGACTTTAATAAAAGCTTAAATAAAAGTTCTGGCTCATTCAGTATTAACTTAGGGGTAGATAAAATTACTAAAATATCAGATTCATATTCAGATGTCGGAATAGCAGATCTTTTTGCTATTTTTAACTATAATGGATTTTTAGAGATAGGTATGAATGGGGGTAAAGCATCTCAGCTTCTAGGTATTAAAAATCATACGCCAATAAGTATTAATTTTTTATAGATAATGTATTTTTGCTCACTTTGCCAAAGTGGCGGAACTGGTAGACGCGCACGATTCAAAATCGTGTTCCCTCGGGAGTGTGGGTTCGATTCCCACCTTTGGTACTTATAGAAAATGGAAAAAACAGTAATAGTAGGATTAATTCATAGAAATCAAAATCAAAAAAAACTTTCAGAGTATCTAGATGAGTTAGAATTTTTATCTTTTACTGCTGGTGGAGTAGTAGAGAAGAGATTTACTCAACGCATAGAGAATCCAAACCCTGCAACACTTATTGGGAAGGGGAAAATGAATGAGATATTAACTTATATAAAGGTTAATAAGATAAAAACGATAATTTTTGATGATGAACTTTCTCCTGCTCAAGAAAAAAACATAAGTAAAATATTGAATATAAAAGTTTTAGATAGAACAAACCTCATTCTAGATATTTTTGCAAATAGGGCCAAGACCAGTTACGCTAGAACTCAAGTTGAACTAGCCCAGTGCCAGTACTTACTTCCCAGATTGAAGGGAATGTGGACTCATTTAGAGAGACAAAAAGGAGGAATTGGTATGAGAGGTCCTGGTGAGACGGAGATAGAGACAGATAGAAGAATAGTTAGAGATAAGATATCACTTCTAAAATCAAAGATTAAGACCATAGATAAGCAGATGTCAGTCCAGAGAGGAAATAGAGGGAAATTAATCAGAGTTGCACTTGTTGGATACACTAATGTTGGAAAATCTACTCTGATGAATACGATTAGCAAGTCTGAAGTATTTGCTGAAGATAAACTTTTTGCTACATTAGATACAACTACTAGAAAAGTAGTTATAGGTAATTTACCATTCCTCCTTGGGGACACAGTAGGTTTTATAAGAAAACTCCCCACACAGCTAATCGAATCTTTTAAAAGTACTCTAGATGAGGTAAGAGAAGCTGACCTTTTGCTTCACGTAGTAGATATTTCTCATGCTAACTATAAAGAACATATCGAATCAGTAAATAATACTTTAAAAGAGATAAATGCTTTAGATAAACCCTCTGTAATGGTCTTCAATAAAATAGATGCGTATGAGAGAGAGAAATATGATGAAACAGATCTTCTCACCGATTACGGTGAAAGTAATTTCACTATCGATGAATGGAAAGAAACCTGGATGTCTAAAATGGGTGAAAACGTTGTCTTTATTTCAGCCACCAAAAAAGAGAATATTAATGATTTTAAAAAAATAGTTTACAGGGAGGTTAGAAAGATTCATATAAAAAGATATCCATATAATAATTTTCTTTATCCCGATGTAGATAACTTTGATTTATATGAAAAAAAAAGTAATTAATTCCATAAAATCTGGACTTGGCAGCTATGTGTTATTAATTCTTTTAAATTACATTATTTACATGTTTTCAGGTTGGACAATAACCCAGGGAATGTTACCTTCTTTTTCAGAAGACTACGCCATAACATCAATATTTTTATTTCTTATATTATTTATAAGTGATTACTTTTTCTATAAGGGTAAATATTAATCTTATTCTTAACAGGTTGTTTAAATAGTAACTTATTTATATGTTTTTAAAAAAATATATATTTGATAAGTTAAATAAACCATGTCATGAATAAATACACTCTATCAATAATAATATTCTTATCATTTTTCTTCAACGAAACTCTATCACAAAGAAAATTATCAGAAACTATTAAGACATCGTTATTTGATAATATACCAGTTAGAAATATTGGGCCTGCTAAGGTATCTGGTAGAATAACAAAAGTAATTAAAGACTATACCAACACTAGTACTTGGTATGTAACTACGGCATCAGGGAATGTCTGGAAGACGGTAAACTCTGGGACAACATGGTCTCCAATATTTGAAAATTATGGGAGTTATTCTATTGGAACAATATCAATTGACCCAAAAAATCCAAATATTCTTTGGCTTGGTACAGGTGAGAACAATAGTCAGAGGTCTGTGGGTTTTGGTGATGGTATATATAAATCAGTTGATGCCGGTACTACATGGATTCATATGGGTCTTAAGACGTCTGAGCATATTGCAAAAATTATCATTGATCCTGAAAATACAGATAATATATATGTAGCAGCTCAAGGACCACTTTGGCGTTCTGGTGGGGAAAGGGGTCTCTATAACTCCTCAGATGGCGGCAATACCTGGAAAAGAATTTTACATGTTAGTGATGATACGGGAATTTCAGATGTTGTAATGGATCACAACGACCATAATACTATGTACGCAAGTACATATCAGAGGAGAAGGCATTTTGGGATTCTTGTTGCTGGTGGTCCAGAGGGTGGTATTTTCAAATCAACCGATAGGGGTAAAACTTGGAAAAAACTTAACAAAGGTCTCCCTAGTGGTGATATAGGGAGGATAGGACTCGCTATTTCTCCTCAGAAATCAAATGTTGTTTATGCTCTTATTACTGCAAAAGAGAAAACAAAAGGATTTTATAGGTCAGATGATCATGGCGAGACATGGATAAAAATGAGTGATTATCAGGTTGTTGACTCTCAGTATTACGTTGAAATATTCCCAGATCCACATCAATTTGATAAAGTGTACTCTGTAGACATGAGGTCATATGTTACAGAAGATGGCGGCAAGACATTTTCAAGAATTCCTGAAAATAAGAAACATGTAGATAGTCACGATGTATTATTTGACCCGGAAGATCCTGATTATATTATGATTAGCTGCGACGGAGGGATATATGAAAGTTTTGATAAGATGAAAACATGGAGATTTATTGATAATCTTCCAATAATTCAACTTTACAGGGTCGGAATTGATAATCAGAAACCCTTTTACAATGTCTATGGAGGGACCCAAGATAACGACAGTTTTGGAGGTCCATCAAGAACTAAAAACAGGTCTGGTATAAGAAATAGTGACTGGTTTGTAACAACTGGGGGAGATGGGTTTCAAGTTAGAGTTGATCCCTCAGACCCAAATATCTTATACACTATGTCTCAATATGCCGGAATAATGAGATATGACAAGTCCAATGGTGAGAAGATTGGAATTCAACCTCAACCTGATGAAGGAGAGGCAGCATTGAGGTGGAACTGGGATTCTCCCCTTATTATAAGCCCCCATAATACTGATAGACTTTATTTTGCAGCAAACTTTTTATTTCAGAGTGATGATAGGGGAGATTCGTGGAGGAAGATTAGCCCCGAACTAACAAGAGATGAGGATAGGAATAAGATGAAAGTAATGGGAAAAGTGTGGAGTGTTGACGCAATATTTAAAAATGTTTTCACATCTCCTCTTGGTACAATTGTTGCCTTAGATGAGTCAAGGATTCAAAAGGGATTGTTAGTAGTTGGTACAGATGATGGTTTGGTGAGAATAAGTAGAGATAATGGTGTATCATGGGATAAACATGAGAATTTTCCAGGAGTGCCAAAAAAAGCATATGTAACTGATGTAATTACTTCAAAACATGATTTAAATACAATTTATGCTTCCTTTAATTATCACAAATATGGAGACTTCAGACCTTACTTAGTTGTAACAAAAGATGGTGGTAAGACATGGAAGTCTATTTCTACGAATATACCTAGTAATAATTTTGTTTGGACAGTAGTTGAAGATCATATAAATCCTAAAATTTTATTTATTGGAACGGAGTTTGGGATGTATTTTTCTCTTGACGGAGGCATGTCATGGACAGAGTTCAAAGAAGTTCCAACTATACCAATAAGAGATTTAGAAATTCATGAAGGTGAAGACGACTTAGTTGCTGCTTCATTTGGGAGAGGATTTTACATTGTTGATGATTACTCACCTTTGAGAGAATATTCTAAGTCAATTGAAAACAAAACTGCTCACCTATTTTCGGTTAAAACCGCTTCACAGTATATAGTTGCTGCACCTGAGAAATCAGCTACAGGTCATAACTTTTTTACTTCTCCAAACTCACCTTTTGGAGTAAAGTTATCCTATTATCTAGGGAATAGTATTTTTTCAAAGTTTGAAGAAAGACAAAATGAAGAATCTAGCAAATTCAGTAAAGGAGAAATTATTGATTACCCATCCGCAAAAATATTAGAAGACGAGGCTAAAGAGAAAGTACCAAAAATATTTTTGACAATAACTGATTTGAAAGGTAATGTTATCAGAAGAATTAACTCTGGAAGAGATAGAGGTTACCATGAGAAATACTGGGATCTTAGAACTTTTTCATTGAGAAATATTGAAGATGAAGAAAATTTTTCAGGCCCTTTAGTCCCACCAGGAAAATATTATGTACATCTTGAAAAGTTTGAAAATGATAAAATTGAAACACTTACAGAAAAGCAGTCTTTTACTGTGATTCAGGTTGGTAGTAAATCATCTCAAGAGGATAGAGTGGCATTGTATGAATTTCAATTAAAATTTGATAAGTTAATTACAGATGTAAATAGGCTAGTTGATGATATAAGTAAATCTATAGAGGATTTAGATAGTCAAATTAATAAATCTCTAAACTCTTTAAACAACTTAGATTTAGAAAAACTAAATAAGAAGAGAGGTGATTTTATGGACCAAAAAATGATTTTCACTGGTACAAGGAATCTTAATTATGCAGATGTATTTTCTGGGTCACCACCATCAGTACAGAGGAGGTTAGGGAATATGAGTTGGGAGCTTTCGAATACTACTTCCAAACCAACAAATACACATATTAAGACATATAATATTTCAAAAAATAAATATGATCAGGTTATATCAAAATTTGAAGCTTTAAAAGCTAATTAAAATATTTCTTTTAGTTTATTTGATACTATTCTTTCCATCTCTCTGTAGCCTTCTTTATTTGGGTGGACTCCGTCATATCTTTTTACTTCCTCTACCCAGTACGTGAAATTATCCTTGAGGCCATCCCTACTATCTTTCATGGTAGTATGATAGTCAACATATATCGAACTGCCATTTTCGCAGTAATCTCTAATGTTATTATTTATTTCTATGACATCATTAGCAGGATAGACACCGGGAGTCCATATAAAGTCGTAAGTGGGAAGAATTGAGCTTAAAAAAACTTTAATTCCATTGGCTTTAGCAATCTCTGCCATTGACTTTATATTGTCAATTACTTCCTCCTTGGTTACAGGTCCGTTATTTCCAGCTAAATCATTTATGCCAGCAAGGATGACTACTGCAGCAGGTTTTAAGTTTACTACATCATCTCTAAATCTTAGTAGCATCTGGTATGTAGTTTGCCCAGATATACCTCTATTTATGTAGTTATTTTCTTTAAAATAGTCGGTATATCCACTCCAATTCTGAGTGATTGAGTTACCAAAAAAGATTATTCTTTTCTCATCTTTTGTTGGTAGTCCAATTTTTTTATTTTCTTCTCTATATATATTAGTTTGTTTTCCCATCTCTAAAACACTTATATTATAATTAGTGTAAATTCCATGCCAGCCAAGATTTCTTAAATTAATAGTATCTTTTTTATCTTGTGAGAAGTTTTCTTTGTAAAAAATAATTAAAATGAGTGTTAATAAATACTTCATCTTCTCAAAACTAACAATATTTGCTATAATATGCATTAATTATAATTCTGATTTAATTATTTATCAATTAGTAATTACTAACAACGCTAAAAAGTAAAGGTGTAGACATTTAATTATAGAAGTGCAGCACCATAAACACCAGCACTATCTCCAAGTTTAGGTCTTAAAATTGGAGTGTTAAAGGTAGGGTTAAAGACATGTTTTTTTAGTTCATTATAACCTTCATTATATAGTTCATCAATATTACTAAGTCCACCACCCAGTACTATAACATCTGGGTCAATGATGTTCACTACATTGCTTAAACCTTTCCCAAAGTGAGTAATTAATCTCTGAAGTGTCTCTTTAGCATAGCGATCACTATTTTTTTTAGAGTATATCTCTTCAAATTTTAATTTCTTACCAGAAATTTTATTGTAATAGTTTTGAAGTGCTCTCCCTGATATGACAGATTCTACGCATCCTCTCTTTCCGCAATAACACTCATCACCAGAATCTGTTACAATAGTATGTCCCCACTCACCACCAATTCCTTGGTTTCCGTATAGTGCTTTACCTTCTATAATAACTCCACCTCCAACCCCTGTACCTATAATAATTCCAAATACGTTCTTGGCACTTGGATGCTGATCTCTAACTGACCCAAGAACAGTTTCAGCAAGAGCGAAACAATTTGCATCATTTTGAATTAGAATAGTTTTGTCTAAAATTATTGATAAATCTTTCTGTATTGGCATGCCATTAAGACACTGAGAGTTAGAATTTTTAAGAAATCCCGTATCTGGATCAATTGTGCCAGGTGTACCTATACCTAGTCTATTAAATTTGTGGTTAATTTTATTTTCAATATAATCTACAAGTGATTTTATATTATTAATTACATGTGAATATCCTTTCTCCTCCTCAGTATCAACTCTGTACCTGATTACTTTGTCAGGGTTTTCCCTTGATTTGAGAACAATTCCCTCAATTTTAGTTCCACCAAGGTCTACTCCTAATAACATTATTTTATTTTACTTAATATTGGTAAAAATATTGTTTCTATGAACAACAAAAAAATTTTCTTTTGGTCTATATCTGTAGCCTTATCTGGATTTTTATTTGGTTTTGATACTGTTGTTATATCGGGAGCTAACTTACCAATAAGAGAATTATGGGGAACTTCTCCACTATTTCATGGTATATTCATTATGTCTATGGCACTTTGGGGCACAGTAATAGGTGCATTATTTGGCTCATATCCATGTGATAAATTTGGAAGAAAAAAAACACTCATAATTATAGGTTTACTTTTTCTATTTTCTGCTCTCGGATCTGCAGTTGCTTGGGATCCATATTCTTTTTCTTTCTTTAGATTTATTGGGGGAGTAGGAGTGGGTGCATCTAGTGTGGCATCACCAACTTATATCTCAGAAGTTTCTAATAAAGATAATAGGGGAAGACTTGTTGCATTATATCAATTTAATATTGTCCTAGGAATTTTGATTGCTTATTTCTCAAACTATTTGCTTCAAGGTTTTGGTGGAGATATAGACTGGAGGTACATGTTAGGTGTTGAGGCAATTCCTTCCTTATTTTTTCTTTTATCAATTACAAGGATACCCGAGAGTCCTAGATGGTTAATTTTATTTGGTAATAAAGAAAATAAAGCAAGAGAAATTTTAAAAATTATGTACAACAAGGCAGATGTAGATAAGAAAATAACTCAGATAAGGAGAGTAGATGACATCCATAAACTTAGTCTTTTCTCAAAACCTTTTTTTAGACAATTGAAACTTGCTTTTTTGATATCATTTTTTAATCAGTTATCTGGAATAAATTTCGTTTTATATTATGCTCCTCAAATTCTTGAGTCAGCAGGTTTTGGAACCTCAGACTCACTAATGAGTTCAATATCAATAGGCTTTATTAACCTTATTTTTACATTAATAGGAGTGAGGCTAATTGATAGTTTTGGCAGAAAATTTTTAATGTATATAGGATCTATAGGCTACATTGTTAGTTTAATTTCTATAGGCTCGTGTTTTATTTTAAACTTGAATTCTGATATTCTATTATTTTTTATCTTATTATTTGTAGCATCGCACGCTGTGGGTCAGGGTGCTGTGATATGGGTATTTATATCTGAGATTTTTCCAAACTCAGTAAGGGCTAAAGGACAATCTTTTGGAGCAGGTATTCACTGGGTATTTGCTGCATTAATAACGGCACTCACCCCATACGTAATTGATCTTTTGGGTAACAACCCAGGATTATTATTTTTCTTTTTTGGGGGGATGATGGTCTTTCAGTTAATATTTGTATTTAATACAATGCCTGAGACTAGAAAAACATCTTTAGAAAAGATGAAACTTTAGACTTAGTTTTCTCCCTTTCTTTCTTACTGAATATTTTTCTGAAGAGCATCATTACTGGATCGTAATATCTATCAACCACTCTTTCTTTTAGAGGGATTATAGCATCGTCAGTTATTTGAATACCTTCAGGGCAGACTTCAGTACAACACCTAGTTATATTACACATTCCAGAACCGTGTTTATCTTTTATATCTTCGATTCTATCTGCTCTGTCCATAGGGTGCATTTCTAGACTAGCTAACCTTGCCATATACCTTGGTCCAGAAAAATTTTCTTTACCTTCATTATCTCTAATAACATGACACATATTCTGACATAAATTACACTCAATACATTTCCTGAATTCTTGAACCCTTTCGACATCTTTCTGCATCATCACAAAACCTTTCTTTTTATCTTCTTCAGAAGGTGAGAAAGGTGTTATTTCTTCATTCTGTTTATAATTCCAAGAAACATCAGTAACTATATCTCTAATGACAGGAAATGACTTTAAAGGTGTGATTGTCAAGGTCTGATCTTCCTCAAATTCATTCATTCTTGTCATACAACCTAGTCTAGGTTTTCCATTAATTTCAATGCTACACGAACCGCATTTTCCGGCCTTACAATTCCATCTACAGGCTAAGTCGTTAGCCTGATCAGCTTGAATCCTGTGAATTACATCCAGGACAACCATTCCCTCAGATACTTCACATTGGTAACTAACTAACTCTCCTCTTTCGTCATCACCCCTATAAATTTTAAAGTTTCTTAAACTCATACTTTTGGCATTATTTTTTCGTGATCAATTTTTACTTCTATTTCAAGCTCTTCTATTGAGGCGTTAGCGATCCTTTTTAACTCTGGGTCTGCATTTCCTCTCTTTTCTTTTATTGTCTCCATCTTCCCATCTTTCCCTTTTCTATTTATTATGTTGTATTCTAACCAATTTTTATTTTCATCAGGAAAATCTTCTCTGGTGTGAGCACCTCTGCTTTCTTCCCTTAATAGGGCAGATTTAGCAACAGCCTCAGAAGATATTAAAAGATTTCTAAGAGCAAGAGCTTCGTGCCATCCAGGATTAAACTGACTTGATCCAGCAGCCTTAACTTCCTTAAACTCATCTTTCATTTTATCTATTTTACTTATGCCATCTACTATCTCATTTTTCGTTCGTATTATACCAACGTTATATTGCATATTTTTTTGAAGGTCTTCATGTATTAAGTAGGGATTGTTACCCTTTTCTCTATTTAATATAGAGGTAGCACTCTGAATAATTCTTTTTATATCTTTATCATCCACCTTGGGCATTCCCTTAATTTTCCTTGAATATTTTGCAGCCTCGACACCAGATAAGTTTCCAAATACTAGTAAATCAGATAAGGAATTACCTCCTAGTCTATTTGCACCATGCATTCCACCTGCTGCCTCTCCACAGGCAAATAAACCTTCAACCGTTGTCATTGATGTCTCTGCTTCTACCTTGATTCCACCCATGAAGTAGTGACAAGTAGGACCAACTTCCATAGGTTGTTTAGTGATATCAAGTTCAGCCAATACTTTAAACTGGTGATACATTGAAGGAAGTTTTTTCTTTATGTCTTCTGCAGACCTTTGAGTAGCAATATCTAAGTATGCTCCCCCGTGTTCTGAACCCCTTCCAGCTTTAACTTCAGTATTGATTGCTCTTGCGACAACATCTCTGGTAAGAAGTTCTGGAGGTCTCCTTGCTGTTTTATCTCCTTCAAGCCATCTTGCTGCCTCTTCTTCAGTATCTGCAGTTTCATTTGCAAACTTTTCAGGTATGTAATCAAACATAAATCTTTTCCCTTCACTATTTTTTAATATTCCACCTTCACCTCTTACACCCTCCGTGACAAGAATACCCTTAACTGATGGTGGCCACACCATGCCTGTGGGATGAAATTGATTAAATTCCATATCAATTAGTTCAGCTCCAGCTTCGTAAGCCATACCATAACCATCTCCGGTATACTCCCAACTATTAGAGGTAACTTCCCAAGATTTTCCTGCACCTCCTGTAGCAAAGATCAGAGACTTTGTCTCAAAGATTATGAATTCTCCAGTCTCCCTATACATGCAGACAATACCAGAAACTTTTCCTGACTCATCTTTTAAAATATCGAGTGCGGTACACTCCATCTGAATGTCTATTCCCTGGTGGATACCGTGGTCTTGGAGAGTTCTAATCATTTCTAGACCTGTTCTGTCCCCAACATGGGCCAATCTAGGATACCTGTGACCTCCAAAATTTCTTTGATTTATTAAACCATCTCTGGTCCTATCAAAAACTGCACCCCAGTGTTCTAACTCTCTTACTCTTTCTGGAGCATTTCTAGCATGTATCTCAGCCATCTTCCAATTGTTAAGCATTTTCCCACCCCTCATGGTATCTCTGAAGTGTATTTTCCAGTCGTCTCTCTCGTCAACATTTGCTAGGGCAGCGGCCATACCACCTTCGGCCATAACTGTATGAGCCTTACCAAGTAGTGACTTGCAAACTAAGCCTACTCTAATATCCTCTTCTTGTGAAGCAGCAATAGCTGCTGAAAGGCCTGCACCTCCTGCTCCAATAACTAGAACATCAAACTGTAATCTTTTAATTCCTGATATATCTAACATAATCTATAATCCCCAAGTGTTAATGTCATTAATAATTCCCATAGAAACAAGTCTAACGTAAACGTCAGATAATCCAACCCATACAAGGCTAAGCCATGCGAAGGTTTGGTGTCTCCTGTTAAGAAATGATACGATTTTCCAGCTGCTATGGTTTACTTTATCTTTATACAAGCTACAAGAGTAACAATCTAGATCTCCACCTACCAGATGCCTTATTGAATGGCAGCCAAATGTGTAGCAACCAAGAAGAATAGGATTAAGAGTTAAAACGAAGGTTCCTACCCCAAAACCAAGTCTTCCATCGTTAAAAAAAGCAAGGAATGCGTCGTAGCTAAGGATGAATATAAATATCACCGCGAAATACATTGCGTACCTATGAATATTTTGAAAAATCAACAAGCCCCTTTCACCATCATACTTATTACCAGAATTGAATGCGTTAATATTACCATTAGTTATTGCAGAGACTTTTGATGGTATACCTTGAATTGGTTGAACAGCGCAGGCAGGTGGGTTCAGTGAAAATGCTCTGTAATAAGCCTTCCTATAATAGTAGCATGTAAATCTGAATGATAGTGGAAATATAAGTATGAGCCACGCTGGAGACTGACCTGGCAACCAAGACAGCCATTCAGGCCATGAACCAAGTAGGGAATGGTACATTGGTGGGACACCTGGTTTAGTAGGATCGATATAGACAGTTGGTGAGTAGAAAGGTGATAAGTATCCACCAAACCCCTCATTACCTCCGCTCCACCAGAAGTGTTCTCCTTGCCAAGCGGCCCATGTGGAATATATGACAAAACTCAGCAATCCAAAGAGAACCAGCATTGGTGAGATCCACCACTTATCTTCTCTTAATTTATCTGTTAGTAAGTTCTTTTTTAGTAACATTCAATTTTAATAAATCTTAGCAAAGATATACTCCGATTTTTTTTGTAACAACAATTATTTGATAAATAAATTTGAATTATTCAAACACTAAAAACCTTGAAAATGATTGTTTTTTAAAGGTTTTTAAGATGAAATTAAAAAATATTAATTTTTTTTTAAAAACAATAAATTGATGATTGTTTACAAATATAAAATCATCAAAATGATAAAAGTTTTGCTTATTAAAAGTAATAAAAAGAAAATTTCGTTTTTAATTTAAAAATATGATAAATGTTAGGCTATTTTAATATAATAGCTATATTTGATGATATAGTTATGATGATAAAAGTGATACGCCAATTTTACCTTTTTTTTATTGCTTTCTTAACTACATATTCCTATTCTTTTTCACAGAAATCCATTACAGGCATCGTATATTCATCAACTGATTCAGAACCGCTTGTAGGAGTAACTATAATGGTAAAGGATAAAAATGTTGGATCAATCAGTTCTATAGATGGATCTTTTTCCTTGAATTTACCTGAAGATGACGAGGTGATCACAGCATCTTTTGTTGGTTTTGTCACACAGGATATTACTATTGGAAATCAGTCTATGATATCAATATACCTTGAAGAAGATATTACACAGTTGGGAGAGGTTGTGGTGACGGCATTAGGTTTTAAGGAGGAAAGGGATAAATTAGGTCTTACTGCATCAAAAGTCGAGGGAGATCAAATTTCTAGATCTGCAGAAACAGGTCTTATTAACGGTATGGCAGGGAAAGCATCGGGACTTAGAGTTACTAGAAGTTCGGGTGATCCGGGTGCAGGCTCTCACATCCAGATACGTGGCCCCGTAACAATAACCTCCTCACTTCAACCTCTAATTATACTTGATGGTGTTCCAATAGATAATTCTACTGGATCCTCTGCAACATCTGGCGTAGTTTCACAGTCAAGACTAAACGATATAAATCCTAATGATATAGAGTCAATTCAAATATTAAAAGGTGCCTCTGCTGCTGCCCTCTGGGGAAGTCAAGCAGCAAAGGGTGTTATATATATCACTACTAAAAGCGGAGAGAAGGGACAGAGACCTAAGATTTCATTTAGATCTGTTTATTCTGTCGATCAAATTAATTCGAGACATCCACTACAAAATACTTTTGGCCAGGGAGATAACGGTTCATTTAACCCTAACTCAACTAGGTCCTGGGGTGACAAATTATCTGAAAGGGATGGTTCGGAAGATATTGTGGATACGTTTGGACCATATTTCATAGATCAGAATGGTATCAGACATTATAATGTTCTTTTAAAAAATGATAGAACGATATACGATGAATCAAACTTTAATCAGATAATTAAAAACGGGAGTTACACAGAAAATACGTTAAGTATAAGTGGGGGTGGTGAAAATGGGACTAACTACTTCAGTGTTGGGGATCTTAATCAAAAAGGTATTATTAGAAGTAACAGTAACTACAGAAGGACTACTGTAAGGTTTAATAGCACTAAAGATTTAGGGAACTGGCTGAAGATAACATTTAAAAATTCATATTCAAAAACAGTTTCTGACAGAATAAGAAAAGGAGCTTCCTCAACTGGTCTTTATTTAGGCTTACTTAGGACTCCTGCGGATTTTGATAATACAGGTTATATAGGAGACTATTACTTATCTTCTTCCTCTTCGCCCATCCAAGGTAGGCATAGATCATACAGAAATCCGACTGGAGGTAGGGTAAATGCTGGTTTTAATAATCCAAATTGGACAATAAATAACCAAGAAAATAAAAATTCTGTTGAAAGATTTTTAACAAATATTCAGTTTGATTTAAATATTACGGATTGGTTAAATATAATTTCAAGGACTGGAATTGATTATTACCAGTCAAGGACAGTGCAATATTATAAACCAGGAACAGTTGGTTCAACCTTCGGCCAAGGTTATTTCACTGACGGGATAGCTAATAATAGAGTATTTAATACCGATATTATTGCAAGATCAAATTTTGAGATAGGTGATGACATTGATCTTTCCGTCACCCTTGGAGCTAATCTTAATGACAGAAAATATCTTAGATTAGGAGGTGATATAAGAGATTTTATATTACCAATTGATCTTCAAGATTTTTCTAATGCACAACCTGAAAATACTAACGTTGACGATTTTGATAGGCAGATGAGAACTGCAGCAACTTACTTTTC
>CENJ01173938.1_pt1 | contig 26390 bp, 27 predicted proteins | sample 356161 | NCBI WGS metagenome assembly CENJ01 (sample SAMEA2619531, study PRJEB7988) | marine metagenome | biome: marine biome (ENVO:00000447); feature: surface water layer (ENVO:00002042); material: "saline water (ENVO:00002010), including plankton (ENVO:xxxxxxxx)" | depth 5 m | reverse complement strand
ATAGCTCAATTGGCTTGATTTATGCACTGAAAAAAATTTTTACAAATGTACAATTATTCATAATATTTTACCGAATCAATTTGAGTAAAAGATTATTATCTATATAAATTTACACAATTCATATTTTAATAATTTGATGAAAAAAGCTTTAATAACTGGAATAACAGGTCAAGATGGATCCTATCTTGCAGAGTTTTTATTAAATAAAGGTTACGAAGTACATGGAATCAAAAGAAGAACTTCGCTGATCAATACAGATCGAATTGATCATTTGTATCAAGAACCTCATTTAAAAAATAAAAATTTTATTTTACACCATGGAGATTTAACTGACTCAACTTCTTTAATTAGAATAATACAAGAAATTAAACCAGACGAAATATATAACCTTGCTGCTCAAAGTCATGTAGCAGTTTCTTTTGAAGAGCCCGAGTACACAGCTAACGCAGATGCTTTAGGAGCTCTTAGAATTTTAGAGGCAATAAGAATTTTAAAACTGGAAAAAAAAACTAAATATTATCAAGCATCAACATCTGAATTGTTTGGTATTTCTCACAAAAAATCACAAAATGAAAAAACCCCTTTTTATCCAAGAAGCCCATATGCAGTGGCAAAACTTTATGCATATTGGATTACAGTCAATTATAGAGAAGCATATAACATATTTGCTTGTAATGGTATTTTATTTAATCATGAGTCCCCAGTTCGTGGAGAAACTTTTGTAACAAGAAAAATTACAAGAGCTTTAGCAAGGATTAAATTAGGTTTACAAAAAAATTTATTTATAGGAAATTTAAATGCCAAGAGAGATTGGGGTCACGCAAAAGACTTTGTAGAAGCGCAATGGCTAATGTTACAACAAAAATATCCAAATGATCTTGTTATTGCTACAGGCAAACAATATACAGTTAGAGATTTTATAAATTTGTCATCAAAATACCTAGATATGAAAATTGAATGGAAGGGAAATGGTTTAAATGAAGTTGGAATATATAATGAAAAACATATAATCAAAATTGATCCAAGATATTTTAGGCCAACAGAGGTTGAAAATCTACTAGGAGATGCAAGTAAAGCAAAAAAATTATTAAAATGGTCTCCTAAAACAAGTTTTTCTAAACTTGTAAGAGAAATGACGGAGAATGATTTAGAAATAGCTAAAAATAAATTGCAAAATAAGTTTTAAAAAATTTTTAAAACTAAGCCTATGAAAAATTTGAGAGTATATGTTGCAGGACATAATGGAATGGTTGGCTCAGCTTTAGTCCGAATTTTAAAAAAAAATCATGAAGTTATAACTAAAAATAAATTAGAATTAGATTTAACAAATCAAAATAATGTAAATTCTTTTTTTAAATCTGAAAAAATTGACCAAATTTATATTGCCGCTGCAAAGGTTGGAGGAATTCATGCTAATGAAACCTATCCAGCTGATTTTATATATAAAAATTTAATGATCCAGTCCAATATAATTCATGGAGCTTTTTTAAATGGTATCAAGAAATTATTATTTTTAGGATCTAGTTGTATTTATCCAAAATTATCTAAACAACCAATGAGTGAAAACGATCTGTTAACAGGAAAACTTGAAACTACTAATGAGCCATATGCGATTGCTAAAATTACAGGTATTAAAATGTGTGAAAGTTATAATCGTCAGTACAATAAAATTCATGGAACAGATTTTCGTTGTATTATGCCAACAAATCTTTACGGTCCAGGTGACAATTATCACCCTGAAAATAGCCACGTAATACCAGCTTTAATTCAACGCTTTCATGACGCAAAAATAAATAAAAAACCATATGTTCACATCTGGGGCTCAGGAAAACCCAGACGAGAATTTTTATATGTTGAAGAAATGGCTAGCGCCGCTGTTCATATAATGAATTTGAATAAAAAAATTTTAGATAAATTTACAGGAAAGATGTGTAGTCATATTAATGTAGGAAGTGGTTTTGAAGTAACAATTGAAGAACTTGCCAAAATATTAAAAAAAGTTATCGGATATGATGGTTTAATTAAGTTTGATACATCTAAACCTGATGGAAGTCCTAGAAAGCTCTTAAATAGTAAGCTTATAAATAATTTAGGCTGGTTTTCAGAGATGAAATTAGAGAATGGACTAGCAAAAACCTATGAAGATTTTAAATTAAATCATGCAAATATTTAAGAAACTATTATTTTTGCTTTCCTCCAAAGAAAAAAAGCAAGCAATCTGGTTATTATTAATGATATTAATAATGGCAGCGCTAGATACTATTGGAGTAGCTTCAATAATGCCTTTCGTTGCAATTTTATCAAAACCTAGTCTAGTAGAGACTAATTTTTTTTTAAATTCTTTCTTTGAGTTTTCAAATATTTTTGGCGTAGAGACTAAGAGTGATTTTTTATTTCTACTTGGAGTACTGGTTTTTATAATTTTAATAACTTCTCTCTCTTTTAAGGCTATAACAACATATTTTCAACTTAGATTTGTAAGAATGCGTGAATATTCTATTGGTAAAAGATTAGTTGAAGGTTATTTGCATCAACCCTACAGCTGGTTCCTATATCGTAATAGTGCAGATCTTGGCAAAACTATTCTTTCAGAAGTAGCCACTGTAGTTACTAGTGGAATATTGCCAATGATTGAATTAATATCAAAGTCTTTGGTAGCTATTGCGTTATTAAGTTTATTAATTATTGCTGACCCAAAACTTGCATTAACTATTGGACTATCTCTCAGTATTCTTTACGCATTTATTATTAAAATTAATCAAAGTTTTTTGAGTCGTATTGGAATAGAAAGAATGAAGGCAAATAAAGAGAGGTTTGCAGCTTTAAGTGAAGCTTTGGGTGCAATAAAAGATATTAAAATTTCTGGGCTTGAAAAAATTTATATTCAACGTTTTTCAAATCCAGCTCAAATTTTTGCGAAACATCAAGCCTCTTCAAAAATAGTGAGTCATCTTCCTAGGTATGCTTTAGAAGCTGTTGCTTTTGGGGGAATGCTTTTAGTTATACTATACTTGATGTCTAAAAGTGGTACATTTGGAGAAGCTTTACCCATTATAACTCTTTATGCGTTAGCTGGTTATCGTTTACTTCCTGCAATTCAATCAATATATGTTTGTATAACTCAACTTAGATTTATCAAACCAGCGGTTATTTCACTTTCTAATGATTTAAAGGAAGTAGATTCAATTAAATTATCGGGCATTGGTCATTCAATTAAATTAAAAAATCAGATTTCTATAAAAGATGCTTTTTATGAATATCCCAAATCTTCAAGAACAGCTTTAAAAAATATCAATTTAACTATTCCTGCTAAATCAAATATAGGTTTGGTTGGACCTACAGGAAGTGGTAAGACCACTTTGGTAGACATTATTCTTGGTTTACTTGAGCTTGAAAAAGGAAGGTTAGAAATCGATGGTAAAGTCATAAATAAAAAAAATTTAAGAGAGTGGCAAAGTACAATTGGTTACGTTCCGCAACACATCTATCTAGCAGACGATACTATTTCCTCCAATATTGCTTTTGGAATTGATCAAAGTAAAATTGACCATAAAGCGGTTGAGGAGGCCTCAAAGATTGCAAATTTGCACGAATTCGTCTCAAACGAACTCCCAGATAAATATAGTACTATCGTAGGTGAAAGAGGTACCAGACTATCAGGTGGACAGCGGCAAAGAATAGGAATAGCTAGAGCTTTATATAATAAACCTAGTCTATTAGTTATGGACGAAGCAACAAGTGCGTTAGACAATAACACCGAAAAAGCTGTAATGGACGCAATAAATAATCTTGATAAAGATATCACAATAATCTTAATAGCTCATCGATTAAATACAGTGAAAGATTGTGATCTAATATTTGAGTTGGACAAAGGTAAAGTTATAAGTCAGGGCACATTTTTAAAATATAATAATCGTAAATAGTTTTTTTAGATAATTACTTAATTATTTTATTTTTACTGATTATATTTTGTAAGTTATATCTTTTGTACAACTTAATTGAGTTTTTAGTTGTTTTATTAATTTTAACTTTATTTATTATTTTTCTTAATTTATTCATTAAAATATCAAATATAAAAAAAAATAATTTAAAAATTATAATATTTTGAAAAAAAATTTTTTTATTAATTAAAATTTTTTTTATCAAGTTTGTGTTTTCTGAAAAAAAATAATTAAACCATTGATACCTATTCTCATGAATCTCATTAACAAAGTGATTGTTTGTTTTATTTTTATCTCTCATTTTGACACCTGACCATCTAAGAACCGCAATATCATCATAAAATTTTATTCTACCAGAGCTTAAAGTAATTATATTAATTAAAAAATTTGCTGATCTTGCATCATTAATTTTATATTTATTGATTAGTTTAAAAATATTTTTTAAATTTTCTTTTCTGTGTAAACAATAATAAGCTCTAAAATTTGGATTAAAAAAATATCTCATTAAAAATTTATTCTTATCTTTAAAGTCATTATTATACTTTCTAAGGAGATTTATCTTGTTATTAAGGTACTCGAAATCATAAATTATACCCTTTGCAGCAGAGTAAGATTTATTTTTAATCAAAAATTTTTCATGAAAATTAATAATTTTAAAATTAACTAAATCATCTTGATCACACAAAAAAATAAATCGATTAGTGCATTTATTAATGCCTTTAAGTATTTTTTGAAAAAAAATATTTAAACTCTTATCTTCACCAAAGTAGTAATATTTATATTTATTATTTAACTTTTTAAAAATTTTTTTTTGAGATCTCTTACTGCCATCTGCAATAATAAACTCTGCATTAATTTTTTGACTATTAATATGATTAATTAGTTTTTTTGAAAAATATTCTTCATCTTTAATTAGCACTAAAAAACTAGTATGTGAAAAATTAATATTTTTTTTCATTAAATTTGAAACTTAGAAACTTTTTATAATCTCTGATATAATCATTCTCTTCATAATGCCTGTCACATAAAACAGCACATATATTGTTTTTTTTTAAAAATACTGTTACCCAGTTCATAGGTTTAATAATTCTTAATTTTTCACCAGGTTTAATTAAATATTTTTTTTTTCCTGTTTTATTAATGCATTCAATACGAAAACTTCCTTTTATACTGAAAAAAGCTTGTGTGCATTTTTTGTGGGCATGATTTCCTCTTATATCTTTTTTGTTAGCTATCAAAAAAAAAATTCGTTTAAACTTTTTTTTTTTATCTAATTTGTCTAAAATTAAAATACTTGATTTATAGTTTTTTTTAATAATTTTAGTCATTAATCTATAAATTTTAAATTTTGTTTTTTATAATATTAGTTATTTTTAAACTAGGTTCAGATTTTACTTTTTTAAAAATAAAGTTTTTACATTTGTAATTGTATTTTTTGATATTATTTATTTTTATTATTTTTTTTGAATAATTTTCTAATCTATCAATAGAGTTTATATATATTGAAGAATAAAATTTTAAAGTACTATTTATCATTATTTTATTATCTAAAATAATAGTTGGAATATTATGATATATAGCTTGTGACAAAGCTATAGAGGTAGTTCCAACAACAAAATCTGCTTTATTAAAATAGTATACTGGATCCTTGTTTGCTTTAATAAATATATTTTGTTTTTTTAAAATTTTTTGATCAACTAGATTAATATTTTCAGGTGCTCCTATGCCAGGTCTTTCCTTCACAAGAATATTTGAATAAGGAAAGTATGTATTTACGAAATAGCAAAACTTTTCAAAACATTTTAAGTCCAAACCGTTATAAATAATTCGGTTAGATTTGATATATAAAAAATTTATTTTTTCTTTTCTTAATGATTTATTTTTATTAATTATGTTTAAACCATAATTTTTAATTGAACCAACAGGTATAATATATTTAGGTTTTTTTAATAATTTAAATTTATTTGCAGAAAATAAATTAGTAATAAATTTTTTATCAGCTTCACCGTAACAAAACAAAACGTCTATATTAGAATAAAAATAATGCGCAAAAATTAAATCTCCCCCCAAAGAAACTCCACCAAGAGTATAACTATATACTTTGTTTTTTTTATTAAATTTTTTAAAATATGAAATAAAAAAATTATTTCCTAGTCCATCTCCACGATCTATAAATAAATTATTTGATTTTACAGTCTTGATAATCCTTTTATATATCTCAATCTTTAAAAAAAAATTGAAGTATGTTGAAAAGTTTATATCCGGATGAATATTAATTTTTTTAAATGATAAAAATTTTTTTTTAAATTTTAGAGATTTGATTAAAGCAAAAAATAAATCTATTATTTTTGAATTGTTTCTAATATTGATTATTTTGGATTTGGGAAAAAGTAATTTGTACTTATTATATTTTTTTACTGGCTTATCAATTATCAATAATCTTTTTGGAAAGTTTTTAATTATTTTTTTTGTTTCAATTTGACTTACAGTAGAAGTTGATAAAAAAAATATTATATCTGTATCAAAATTTTCAAAATTTTCTTTTTTTTTTAATATGGATAAAAGTGCTCTTAAAATATTAACAAAAAATTTGATTTTTTTTTTTATTGAAAAAATCTTCTTAATTTTAAAGCAATTTTTATTTTGAGTATAATTCTTATTATTTACATATTTGTTTAAAAAATTTAGTTGTTGATTGGTGTAGCCAAGGTTTTTTAATAACTCTCTTTCTTCAAAGTTAAATTTTTCAAAATCTACATTTTTGTATAAATTATCAAATTTTAAAATTCTATTAATAAAATTTTTGTAATTAATGTGCATCAGTATTAAATTAGTCTTATTTTGAGTAGCTTTTTAAATCTAATTTTTTTATCATTTTTTTTATTGATAAAAATAAGTTTCCATAAAATTTAAATTTTAAATTCTTTAATCTATCACTATGAACTTCATAAGATAACTGATTTAAAATTTTGGTATTTACAAAAGATTTTTTAATTTGCTTCAAATTTTCAATTTGTTTAACAATATCTACTACTTTTAAGTTTATTGTTACAACATCTAAAGTTTCATTTCTAATTTCTTTATTGAAAATACAAAATATAATAGATCGCACACAATCATTTAAATCTAAGTATGGTCTTTTTTTATCGTAAAACTTTTTCCATATTGTTATTTTTTGTCCTAATACTGCTTGATAACAAAATTTATTTATTGCTGTATGAAACCTCATTCCATCAGAAATTCCAAAAATTGTGCCAAATCTCATTATACAATAATTTTTAGAGTATTTTTTAATTACATTTTCACATAAAATTTTTGAATGTGCATAAGGGCTTTGAGGAGAAATGTTTTTTTGATTATTATGAGAATTTATAACTTGGTACTGATTTCCATAAACACTTGTTGAGGATGCAAATATAATTTTTGTGTGATTTTTTGCGATTTGAAGAACTTTTTTAGTACATTTTACATTGTTATCTAAAACGTGCTTTTTATTTAAGAAACTTTTTTCGGCATTAGTGGTCGATGCTAAATGTACTATAAAATCAATTTTAATTTTAATTTTACTCAAATTAAAATTAGCTAGATCTTCATCAAAGAATAAAATTTTGTGTCTATTTTTTAAGTTTATAAATGAAATATACCTCTCAGATGAAAAATTATCGATGATGATTACTTTCTTTATTTTGTTTATTGAGGATAATTTATTTACCAGTGCAGATCCAATATGACCCATCGCACCTGTTATCAAAACATTCATATTTTATATTATATCTATATAACTAATTATTAAATGGAATTTTGTATTCTTCTTTCTTAGAATAAACACCAGAAGTTCCATAAATTATATGATTATCACTTGCCAAAGTTAAATAGCCATGTGCAACATTTGGGGGAAAAAAATAGATTGAGGGTTTAGCTTCTGAAATAACAAATTCTTGAATTTGTTTATATGTTTTAGATTTTTTTCTTAAATCAAGTAAGAAAACTTTTATTTTACCTTTAACAAGATAATTCCATTGGTATTGTAGTTTATGAACATGCCAACCTTTCTTTATAGATTTATGTATTTTCGAATGACTGATTTGTTGAAATTTTACTTTTGTATATTTGTCAGTATATTTCATTATTTCACGAAAAAAGCCCCTATAATCATCATGACTAACTATTTCTTTAATAACCACACCTTTAATAATTTTTTTTGTTTTCATTTAAAAATTTAACAATTATTTTACAAATTTTTTTAATCTGATTTTCTTTAACTAAATAAGAACTAGGCAAAACCAAACCTTTTTTTTGAGTTTTATAAGCTATAGGATTTTTAACTTTATATTTTTTATAATTTTTATCAATTTTTTTAAAGGCAGGAATAGAAGTTAAGGGGTAAAAGAAAGGTCTAGGAAAAAAATTATTTTTAATTAACTCTTTTTTAATTTTTTCTACCGTAGTTATCTTTGCCTCTTTAAAATAAATTATAATAGACCAACATGAATTTACAACTTTTGAATTATCTTCATTCATTAATATTTCTTTTTCTATTTTTTTTAGGTATTTTTTATAGTTTAAAAAAATATTTCTTTTTAGTTTTAAAAGTAATTTTATTTTTTTTAATTGAGAACAAGCCAATGAAGCTTGAAGATTTGATGGCATGTATTTGAATGAAAACTCTTCATTAAATAAGTCTTTTGTCCAAGGGTGCCTGCCATGATCTCTTAACATTTTACACCTTTGAAAAATTTTTTTGTCGTCTAATAGTAAAGCTCCGCCCTCACCAGTTGTAATTGTTTTTGTTCTATGAAAACTAAATACTGAAGCCTCTCCAAAAGATCCCGCATTTTTTTTATTTAATGCACTACCTAGTGCCTCCGCAGCATCCTCTAGTAAAATTATTTTTTTTCTTTTACAAAATTTTACAATTTCATTATAGTTAGGCATATTGCCATAAACATCTACTGCAATAATGACTTTAGTATTCTTCGATACTACTTTTTTTAAACTAGAAAGTGATATGCAAAAATTGTTTTCATCAACATCGCAAAATTTAACTTTGGCTTTTGTTTGAAATGCTGGAGACGCTGTAGCGATCCAAGTGGATTCAGGAATAATTATTTCATCATTTCTCTTTAAATTAAGCGAGTATAAAAAAAGGTGTATTGCAGATGTGCAGTTAGGGGTTAATAGACAATATTTTCTTTTACAATATTTAGAGAATTCTCTCTCAAACTTTTCAACAAAATAGTAAGGTTTGTTATACCAGTTTTTTGGGTTCATTGCCTTGGTAACATAAGATAAATCAATCTTAGAAATATGAGGTCCAAAAGTAGAAAATCTTAAACTCATGATTAAATCATTTTATTTTTAAATATTAAAGTTTTGGGATAATTAATCCTGTCTTTTTTTTTAAAATTATCTTGTGGATATGCTCTATATTCGCCTCTAATTTTATTTAAATACAAAGTACTAATACTTAATTCAAAGTTATATAAAATTTTTTGTATTTCGTTAATTGAAAAAAAATTATTTTGAATCTCTTTACCATAAAAAACTTGTTTTGTAATATAACTTTTATTTTTTCCTGCTGGAATATTATTTAAAATTACGTATTTATGATTAATTCTATTTATTTTTTTTAAAAATAGTCTCCAATTGTTTAAATACTGAAGAGAATCACTTATATGAAAGTAATCATATTTTTTCTTAAAATTACAATCATTAAAAAATAAAATTTCTATATTTTTAGAATAAAACTTTTTTGTTTTTAAATAATTTGTTAACTTTTCGACTTCTATTGAATCAATAATAATATTTTTTTTTATTTTCATTAAATTTAACTGGAAGTAAATTTCTTGACTTCCTGATCCAAAATCTAGAATTTTAATTTTTTTTTTTTTTTCGTTTAAAATCAACATAGGTAAAGGACTAGAAGATATAAATTGATCTAGAAATTTTCTATTTTTTATAATTATAGAGTTTTTTTTTATTCTTTTAGAAATTATACTAATCCACTTTTTGGAATTAAACTCATTACTTTCTTTGTTTTTAAAATAATCCTTCTTTACTTTTGTCCAAATAATCATATTAATAAATATATCTAACTAATAACATAATAAATGAAAATTATATCTAAAAATAAATTTCAAAGCTTGAATAAAATTTATTCAAAAAAAATGTCAAAAGATAAAAATTTTCAAAAAAAGGCTTTAGATTTAATTGTTCGTGCAGATAAAAATTATAGATGGGTTCACCAAAATTTGTGGATGGGTGAGCCTATTTTGAATCTTCCTCAAGATATTATGGCTACACAAGAAATAATTTATAAAACAAAACCAGATTATATTATCGAAACAGGAATTGCCTGGGGAGGTAGTGTTTTGTTTTTAGCGAGCATGTTGAAAATTTTTGGTGGTAAAAAAGTCATAGGAATTGATACATTTTTACCTTCATCTGTTAAAAAAGCTGTAAATAAATTTGAATTTTTAAATAAAAAAGTAGAATTAATAGAAGGCAGTAGCACTGATAAAAAAATTATTGAAAAGGTTAAAAAAATTATTAAAGGATCAAAAAAAATATTAGTTATTTTAGATTCTAATCATACGCACTCACACGTTTTAGAAGAATTAAATATTTATTCTAAATTTGTAAAAAAGAATAGTTACATTATATGTGGTGATACAATAGTAGAATTTATTCCAAAACAAAAACACAGACCAAGAGAATGGGGTCCTGGCAATAATCCTTTTACTGCTTTAAAAGAATTTTTAAAAAATAATAAGCGTTTTGAGATTGATGAAGAAATAAATAATAAATTATTATTAACTTGTCACCCCAAAGGATATTTAATTGCTAAAAAATAATTAAAATTTGTTTTTAAGAATAATTTAATTATATTATAAATTAAAAATTTTATGGAATATAAATTTAAAAAAGAAAATCATGATTTCTGGGTTTCCAGAATCAAATCAAAAAACCCTGAACAAATTTGCTCAAATGATGTTGCTTTAGATAAAATTGAAGGACTTCAAATTCTAAATAAATTGAGAAATAATTGCAAAGTTTTAGAAATAGGATGTGGAAATGGTCTTTTATATGACCAAATAAGAAAAAAATTTAATATATCTAAATATATTGGAACTGATTTTGTTCAAGACCTAATTAAAATTTGTAATGAAAAAAAAAAATCTGGTGATGAATTTTTTCAACTAGATATGACTGAAATAAAAGATGATCAATTTAAAGATGAATTTGATTTTATAATATCTAAAAGAGCTATTCAAAATGTAATTGATACTCAACTGCAGTTAGATGTTATTGATAATTTTGGGAAGTTTTTAAACAAAAATGGGCAAATGATATTAATAGAAAGCTCTCAGGAAGCTCAAAATAATATTAATATTTTAAGATCTAAGTATAATTTAGATAATATTATGCCTCCATTTCATAATTTGTTTTTTAGTGATGAAAAGATTAAAGAATTTAATTTTAAGAATGTAACGCTTGTTGACATAATACCTTTTGCAAGTGATTTCTTTTATATCACAAGGTTGATTTACGCCATTTATGCTAAAAATCATTTAAACGAGGATCCTAATTACAAACATCCCATGCAAGACATTGCTCTTTCCTTGACAGAAAATAATTTGACTAAAAATTTGTCTCAAATTCAAACTTATATTTTTAAAAAAAAAATTTATTAAACAAAATTTAATTTCAAATTTAATATATTTGATTATATCTTTAAAATTTTTTGGTATATTCTCTATTTTTAACTTCATGCGATTGTGCATGATTTACATTTACAAACCATCTGCCATCAGATTTCTTTGAATTAGAATTTGTAACTTTTGAAACACCATGCACTAAAGATGGAAAAAATAACACAGAATCGGTTTTTTTAATTTGCTTATCAATTATTATTTTTTTTGTTTTATTTTTTAGCACAAAAAATCCACCTTTTGTGTAATCTGTTCCATATTGTGTTGCATAAATACCAAAATTAAAAACAGTAACATTAATTGGATCATAGTGTTGTGAAATTAATCCAGAATTTATAGGATAATTAATTACATGCACCCTTTCAATTATTCCATCTTTGGGTTTATTTTTTGTAATATCATTTGGGTTTATCCCATTTAATATTTTTAAAGGCTTATAAATTTCAATTATTTTTTTATAAATTCCTGTTTTGTCTTTATTCCAAGAAAAAAAATAAAAAGATCTGTCAACTGTTTTATAACCCTTGTTGTCTAAATGATTTGAAATATAGTATCCATTTTTTATACCAGTTTTAATTCTGGGATTTATAGGTTTTTTTTTTTTAGATAATTTATTTAATTTGTCTTTCATAATATCCAAAAAACTATCTTGAATAGAATTTTTTAATATAAATATTGTTCCGTTGCTCAATTTGTCTAAAGTATCTATAATAAATTCAGTAGATTTTAAATTTTTTATAAAATCATCGTAATAGTAGATTTTGTAATTCTTGAAAAAAATTTTTTTTTTTTTATTTCTAATTAATTCAATTTTTTTTCTTATTTTTTTTTTATTTATATTATTCATAAATTTATTATTTTTAGATCATTATTTGAATTTTTTACTACACAATAATTAAAATATTTTATAAGTTAAAATAATTAATTGCAATAATGTTTAATAAAATATTAGTTACTGGTGGTTGTGGTTTCATTGGATCAAATTTCCTAAATATAATGGTTCCCAAATATAAAAATATAGAATTCCTTAATATTGATAAATTGACCTATGCAGGTAGATTGAAAAATGTAAAAAAAATCAAAAATCTAAATAATTATAAGTTTTTAAAACTCGATATTTGTAACTTTACAAAATTAAGAAAAGAAATAAAAAAATTTAAACCAGAAATAATTGTTCATTTTGCAGCAGAGTCTCATGTGGATAATTCAATAAAATCTCCTAGAAAGTTTGTACAAACAAATATCCTGGGGACATATAATATTTTAAGATCGATTAATAAAAATATTTTTTTAATACATATCTCCACAGATGAAGTTTATGGACATGTTGTTAATAATGTGTCTTTTAAAGAAACAACAAAATATAATCCAAGATCTCCTTATTCTGCTTCAAAAGCATCAGCTGACCATCTTGTTTCAGCTTGGAACATTACTTATGGATATAAGTCAACTATAATTAATTGTTGTAATAACTTTGGACCCAATCAAGACAAGGAAAAATTTATTCCTGTTATTATTGATAGAATATTAAATAAAAAAAAAATACCTATTTATGGTAATGGTAAGCAAAAAAGAGAGTGGATTTTTGTTGACGATTTTGTTGCGGGAATAGAGTTTATTATTTTCAAAAAACTATATAACGACAGGTTTTTAATTGGAAGTGGATTAAGATTTGAAAATAAAAAACTTGCACAAAAAATTAAAAAAATTTTTCAAAAAAAATTTAATTTTAAAACTCAAAAAATAATTCTCACAAGAGTAAAAGATAGACCTGGACACGATAAAGAGTATAAAATTGATAGTAAAAAGATTAGAAGTTTGGGGTGGAGACCAAATATAAACATGGATGAAGGCTTGTATAAAACAATTAAGTTTTATAAAGGAAAAGCAATTAACATATGAAAGCAATTTTATTAGCAGGCGGAACTGGTTCCAGACTAAGGCCAGCAACTTTAGGTTTAAATAAACATTTAATACCAGTTTATAATAAACCTATGATTTATTATTCACTAAGTGTTTTAATGTTGTGCGGATTTAGAGAAGTAATATTAATTTGTGATAAAGAAAGCAAAAAAATTTATAAAAAAATATTTTCTAATGGAAGTTCTTTAGGCATGAAAATAAGATTAGTTGTACAAGAACAAGCAAACGGAATCCCTGAGGCTTTTTTAATTTCAGAAAAATATATAAAAAATCAGAGTGTTTGTTTAATGTTGGGAGACAATTTTTTTTATGGTCAAGGTTTTTATAACGTTTTAAAAAGGGGAATTAATTTAAAAAAAGGTGCCTATTTTCTTGCATATAATGTTTCTGAACCTGAAAAATATGCAGTGTTGGAAAATAAAAATGGTAAGATTTTAAAAATTGTAGAAAAGCCAAAAAATCCAAATAGTAATTTAGTTATTCCAGGTATTTATTTTTTTGATAAACATGTGGTTAATTATTCAAAAAAATTAAAAAAATCTAAAAGAGGAGAATACGAAATAGTTGATTTATTAAATATCTATGTAGAGCAAAAATCAGCTAAATTCCATGAGATTGGCAGAGGTATATCATGGTTGGATATGGGTTCTTTTGATGACTTAAGTGATTGTTCAAATTATATTAAAGCAATCGAAAAAAGACAAAATTTTGTAATTAGCTCTCTTGAAGAAATTGCTCTTTTAAATAAGTGGATAACAAAAAAAAAATTAATGAAACTTGCTGAACAATATAATAATGAATACGGTAATTATTTAAAAAAATTATGTCTATAAAAACAAGATTTACTAATTGTAAAGTTACCGGTCAAAAGATACCTATAATTTTTAATTTTGGAAAAATGCCTATAGCAAATAATTTTACAAAATATGTAAACATGAAAAATATGTACAATATGCAAATTGCATTTAACAATACAAATGGATTGTTCCAATTGGTTAGTGCACCTAAGCCAAAAAAGCTTTTTAATAATAGTTATGCATTTATATCATCAACTTCAAACTCTATGAGAGAACACTTTGAAAAATGTGCAGATAATATTAAAAAATTTTTAAAAAAAAACGGGAAAATAATGGAGATAGGCTGTAATGATGGTATTTTTTTACAAAATTTTAAAAAATATAATCATCTTGGGGTCGAGCCTTCTAAAAATGTCTATACAATTTCTAAAAACAAAAAATTAAATGTTATAAATTCATTCTTCAATACTGGTTTTGTTAATAAATATAATCTGAACAATAATTTTGATGTTATATTTGCTGCCAATGTAATTTGTCATATACCTAAAATTAATGATCTGTTCGAGTCTGTTGAAAAGGCATTAAAAGATGAAGGTATATTTATTTTTGAGGAACCTTATCTAGGAGCAATGCTGGAAAAAACCTCATATGATCAGATTTACGATGAGCACTTTTATATGTTTTCTGCAAAATCAATAATAGCTATTTTAAAAAAATTTAACTTAAAACTAATTAATGCTGAGAGAATAAATACCCATGGTGGTTCAATGCGATACTATGTCAAGAAAACTAAATCTAGTAAAACTAGTTTGAAATTAAAAAAAATTTTAAATTATGAGGATAAGATCAAAATAACAAAAACAGAAACTATAAAAAATTTTGTAAAAAAATGTATAATTTCAAAAAAAAGAATTTTAAAAGTTCTTAAAAATATAAAAAAAAAAAATTTAGATGTTTATGGATATGGAGCAACTTCAAAAAGCACAACAATTGTACATTTTTGTAATTTGAAAAGTTCTTATTTCAAAGGAATATTTGATACAACACCCACTAAGATAGGTAAATATTTTCCAGCAAAAAAAATTAAAATAATTGATTATAAAGAATTTAAAACTATCAAGCCAAAAGTTTGTTTTTTATTTGCATGGAACCACTATAAAGAGATTTTTGAAAAAGAAAAAAAAAATCAAATAAAATGGTTGTGTCATGTAGATAATAAACATTTTCCAAAAAGTGTTCGTAAAAATTTTATTTGACAATGATATTTTTTGCTAATCCTAAGTCAGAATATCTTTTTCTAAAAAATAAAATAGATAATAAAATTAAAAAAATCCTTAATAGTAATAGTTATATTTTGGGAAAAGAAGTTGATAAATTGGAGATAAATTTCTCGAAATATTTAGGGGTAAAATATTCAGTTGGCGTTTCAAATGGTACTGATGCATTAGTTTTAGCCTTACAAGCAATGAATATTAAAAAAGGTGATGAAATAATTACTACATCACACACTGCATTTGCTACCATTGCTGCTATTGTTGAAGTTGGTGCAATACCAGTATTTATTGATATCAGAGAAAATGATTTCAATATTGATGTAAGTAAAATTAAAAAAAAAATTAATAAAAAAACTAAAGCAATTATTGCGGTCCATATTTATGGAAATCCAGTAAATATTTCAAAAATAATAGAAATAAAAAAAAAATATAAAATAATTTTAATCGAAGACTGTGCCCAAGCACATGGTGCAGAGTATCAAAATAGAAAAGTGGGTAGTTTTGGTGATTTTTCATGTTTTAGCTTTTATCCAACTAAAAATCTATCTACTTTTGGAGATGCAGGTATCGTTTCAACAAATAGTAAAAAAATGTCAAATAAGCTTAGATTGTTAAGAGAATATGGGTGGATTAAAAAAAATCTAAGTATTCATAAAGGTTCCAATAAAAGATTAGATGAGTTACATGCAGGTATTTTAAATATTAAGTTAAAATATTTAGACTTTTTTAATAATAAAAGAATCAAAATAGCTGAAAATTATTTAAAAAAAATTAAATCAAAAAAAGTTATTTTGCCAGAATTAAGTAATCAAAAAAAACATGTTTTTCATTTATTTGTAATAAGAATAAAGAAAAATTTAAGAAATAATTTTTTAAACTATCTAAAAAAAAATGATATTATGGCTGGTATTCATTATCCAATTCCTAATCATAATCAAAAACCATTTAAAAAATTCAAAAATACCGATTTAAAAATCACAAATAAAATTTCAAAAGAGATTGTATCTATTCCAAATTATCCACTATTAAAAAAAAAAGAGATAGCTCGTATAATTAATTTAATTAACAATTATTAATTTGATTAACTTAGCTTAAATTTAGTCAATTGCGATACAATACTTAAAGCTTTAGATGCTTGAAATGTATTCATTTCCAAACCATTTTTGTAATTTATATTATATTTATCACAAAGTTTATTCAGTTTAGTTTTTTTTGGCTTGTAAACTAAGTCAAAAATGAAACTATTTTTTGAAATTTTCTTAAGTATTTCTTCACTTATTGAAGTTTTGTTAATAAACTTTTTATCTAAGTTGCTTCCAAGTGGTGTACAGTTAATTATAAATAATTTTTTTTGGGGATCTAATTTAGCCTGATCTATAGATTTAAAGCATTTAATATTTTTTTGTTTTTTTATTCTTTTACTTGTAATTAAAATAAATTTTTTTTTATATTTTTTATTTAAATAATTAAAAATTGCATATCCTGAACCTCCCATACCTATAATTACTACATCTTTTATATTTATTTTATTTGAAACAGATTTTAAAAAACCACTTATATCAGTATTAAACCCATAAATTTTTTTTTTGTATTTAATTATTAAATTTGTTGAGCCTGATAACTTGGAGCTTTCATGCATCACATTAATATATTTTTTAATAGAAATTTTATAAGGCATTGTGATTGCTGATGCTAAAAACTCTTTATCTTGAATTAGATTTCTTAAATTTTTGTTAAAATCATTTTTATTAAAATTAAATTCTAACATTTTTGAATTAATATTTTTCTTAGAAAAATATTTTTTCCACAGAAAGACTGATCTTGGTTTTTTAATTGGATAACCAATAATACCACATTTCATAATTTTAATTCTCTACTTTTTGTTGAAAAATTTTTTTAATTTTTTGATTTTGTTATTTAAATTTTGAAATTCTGAAAAATTTAATGGTTGGAGTGGATCAACCATAGATTTTTTTGGATTTGGATGCATTTCAATAATTAAACCATCACAACCTGCAGCGATTGATGCTAGTGCAAGTGGAGAAACCCATGGAGCCCAAAAAGATGCATGTGATGGATCAGAAATAACGGGAAATTTTACTAATTCTTTAAGCGCTACTATTGCCTGAATATCTAACATAAATCTCGATGTGTCTCTATGTGTGTGTGGAGCAGACACACCTCTCTCACATAAAATTAATTTATTATTATTTTCTACCAGTATATGTTCAGCTGCTCCCAACATGTCTCTTAAGCTTGCACCAAAGTGCCTTTTTAATATTATTGGTTTTTTTGTTAAAGCACATTCTTTAAGTAGTTCTAAATTTTGCATATTTCTTGAGCCAATTTGCAGTATATCAGCAGTATAATTAATCTTTTGTAGGTGTTTAATCTCAGTAACTTCAGTTACAATTTTCATTCCAGTGTATCTTTTCACTTCATCTAACCAATTCATTCCCTGTTCCATACTTTCTTTGTAAGTTTTTGATCTATAAGGAAATGTTAAAGGTTTGTAGGCATGACCTCTTAATATTTTTATACCTTGATTTTTCAAAAACTTAGCTACATGAAATATCATTTTTTTACTTTCTACTCCGTTCGGACCAGCAATAATAGGAAGAGTTTTTTCTGAAAATACTACTCCATCACCAATAGACACTTTAATTTTTTTTTGTGATGTAATTTTTTTTATTTTATATTTTATGTCATCATTAGTTATATCTTTTGTAGGTTGTTTATTTGATAAATTTTTTATAAATATTTTTTTCATTTTCCAAGCATGCTTTCTTTATTTGATATTTTGTTTAAATTTTTATTATAATTTATACTATTATATAAGGAATGAATTAATTTAAGAAGGTAGTAGTTGTTCTTTATCTCAATGTTTTTTGAAGATTTTTTTTTATTTTTTAAGAACTCATTTAAAATTTTTTTATGTCCAAATCCCATACCTCCTTTGGCTCCCAGGTTTTCACCAAAGTTTTCCGAAAATCTTTTATTTAAAACCAGATTGTTGTTTTTAAATTTACTAAAAGTATTCAAACTTAATCCTTTAACTATAATTCTACCTTTGCTTCCTACAACATCAATAGCTGAGCGATAATTGTTATTTGCTCTAGTTGTTGCTTTAAAACTAGATAATGTACCATTTTTATGTTTAAAGTTTATTAAGATTAAATCCTCAGCCTCTAATTTTTTTCTGTTAAAATCAGCCATTACATTAAAGTTTACAATTTCACCAAAATTATAAATTAATGTATCAAGCAAATGTATGGCTTGATTAGTAAGCACCCCACCATCTGAAGAATATTTCCCCCTCCAATTATTTGAATAATATTTATTATCCCTATGCCAAAGCATTGTACAATCTACTAGATTTATTTTTCCAATACTTTTTGATTTCATTTCTGATCTTAATTTTGAAGTTGCTAAGTTGTATCTATTTTGAAGACTAGTCCAACACTTTAAATTTTTTTTAGTTGATAAATTAATTAGTTTTTTTGCATGGCTCAACTTTAAAACAAATGGTTTCTCTATTAAAACATTTGAACCTCTATTTAAAAAAAATAAAGCATGTTTAAAGTGCATCCCTGATGGAGAGGCTATTATTGCATAGTCAAATACTAAATTGTTTTTTTCAATAAAATTAAATGAGATTTGTCTAAAATTTTTGGAAACTGGTAAAGTTAGTTTATCTACAATGAATAAATCTTTATTTTGTTTTTTTTTTAAAAGCTCATAATAGTGCTTTCCAGCATTTCCAAATCCTACAATTATAATTTTCATTAATAAAAAAGATTAATTTTTTTTGATAAAATTTTTTCTTGTTTTAACTGAATTTTATAATTTAATAAAATATTATTTGATTTTTTTATAGATTTGTTTGTATTTGCAATAACTCTCAAAGAATTGTTTATTTTTGAATTTACTCCACTTCCATCAAATCCAATATTTTTGGCCAAACTATAATTTGGATAAATATATTTTTTTTTCGAATTAAAATTATTATAAATAAAATCTAATGACCAAATATTTTTTTTGTTAATTTTATTTAATATTTTTGAGTAAATAGTACTAAAATTATATTGTATTTTGTTTTTTTTTTTATTTTTAATAAAGTCATTCCAATTTTCTCTGTTCGTAGCCCAACCCCAAGGAATAAAATAATTTAGTTTTATTGGATTTAATTTTTTTGAATTTTTTTGAGATATTTCAGGAAACATATAAGAACAAACTGCAGCACAGTTCATTTTGAAGTAATCAGTATCTAACTGATCTGATATAAATGAAAAAAAGTTTTTAAATGGTACACAGTCGTCTTCAATAATGATTACATTTTCATATTTTTTAAATAGTTTTGAAACTCCTTTGATAATAGAATTTGCTAATCCTTGATTTTTTTTATTTTTAATTAATGATATTTTTGCAAATTTAATATTTTTTAATGTAAATAAAATTTCATTTTGTATTAATTTGTCTTTTTCATTTTTAGGTCCATCCAAAAAAATAAAAAATTTTTTTAATCCATAATCTTCCAGACTTACCAATACTCTTTTTAAATGCGAAGGTCGGTTGTAAGCAAATATTATTGTTGCTGTTTTTTTGTAATTAATCACTAAATTATTTCATTAATTTGCCTAGTTTTTTTGAGCAACTTCATAGCTTCAGCAGCAATTTTTAAATCATCTTTATTATTGATATCAACTTCAGAAAAAGGAAAATCATTAAATATTAATTTTATCTTTTTTCCAATTCTTTTTCCATTTCTCCATATAAAAGATCTTGAAGCTAAAGTTACAGGAGTCTGTTCTAAATATAATTTTGGTGCAATTTGTCTAGAAGTGTAATTTTTCATCCACGGCAAAACTTTTTTATATTTGCCATTTTTTATATGCCAAAAATGTCTATAAATCTTTTTTACTGTAAATGAACTCTCTAAATTTTTGTCTGATATTAAATTTTGAACAGCTTTTGTAATAAAAGAATATTTTCTAAATATATTAGTACAGGTTAAAAAAACACAAATATCATAACTTTTTCCCTTGTATTTTTCATACTCTTTGAGAGCATTTTGTAGAGTAGCTTCAGTTGATACCAGATCACCAGAAAATTTTTTTTTTCTTAAAAAAGGTACGTCAGCTCCATGTTTCTTAGCTTCTTTTGCTATATTAATATCATCAGTCGAAACAAAAATATCGTCACAAACTCCACTTTTTATTGCTGATTTGATTGGATAATATATCAGAGGTTTGTTCAAAATTTTTTGAAGATTTTTGTTTTTCAATCCTTTTGAACCTCCTCTTGCCGGTATTATTGCTAAAACTTTTTTTTTACTCATATATTCTATTTTTTTTAAATTCATTTAACGATCTAAAACCTCCATTAATCATAGCTGTTTTTAATTCAACACTTAAAATTTCAATAATTTTATTGATACCTCTGTTCCCATCGATAATTAATCCATATAAAGCTGCCCTTCCGATTGCTACCATGTCTGCTCCTAAACAAAGATATTTAATTATGTCTGTGCCCTTTTCCACTGATCCATCAGCTATTAAAATAATTTTATTATTTTGTTTTTTGATTTGTGAGACTTTTTTTAAAGCTTCAACACTACTTATACCACTGTTGAACATTCTACCTCCATGATTTGACACCCAAATTCCTTTTGCACCGTTTTTTATAGCTAGTTTAGCATCATGAAGAGTCAATATTCCTTTAGCAATTACAGGTAATTGACTTTTTTTTGAAATATGCTTGATTATTCTCCAATCATAGAACTTTGCTTGCTCAACATCTTGAGGTAGAGGATTAGTTCTTTTACCAAATTTTCTAGCATCATATCCAGTTTCTAAATCCAAATGTCTTCTAGATCTGACATTTGCATCCAAACAAACCACTATTGAATTACACCCATACTTTTTAACTTCTGCTATTTGTTTATTTATCCAATCTAAATTTCCAAATGGAAAAATTTCCCATCCGAACTTTAAATTTTTGTTTTTTTTCCTAATATCAACTAATGACATCCTCCCTTGAGTACCAAAAAAAGATAGCACATTAGATTTATATGCACCCATTGCTGTTTCTATTTCTCCATTTTTATGAAATTGTGTTTGATGGCCCATAGGAGCGATAATTATAGGGCAATCATATGTGTCATTAAAAAAACTTACATTAAGTTTAGGATTTCCTACTTTATTTAGTAATTTTGGAATAATTTTTATTTTTTTTAGGTCTAAAAAGTTTTTTTCTTTGGTAAATCCATCTTCAGCAGCTGCCTCTAGCCATTTAATTGTATTAATTCTAATACTTTTTCTAGCAATTTTTTTTGCCTGACCTATTGTTTGGAATTTTTTCATTTAGAATTATTTGATTAAAAATATATACAAGTAAATTAATTTAAGATAAACAAATTAATGTGTGGAATAGCTGGAATTGTAGACTTTAAAAAAAAAATATCATCCGTAAGTATTGAAAAAGTACTTTCTTGTATAAAACATAGAGGCCCAGATTTTAAAAATATAGTTAATTTAAAATTTTCTACTTTAGGATTTTTAAGGCTATCCATTCTTGATTTAACCTCATCATCAAACCAACCATTCCAAGACAGTGATAGAAAAGTTACTATAATTTATAATGGTGAAATTTATAATTATAAAGAATTGAAAAATATTTATTTTCCCAAAAAAAAATTTAAATCCTCAGGTGATGGTGAAATATTACTTCATTTGTACATAAAGTTTGGAATAGGTTTTATTGAAAAAATAAAAGGAATGTTCTCAATTTGTATTATAGATGAAAAATTTGATAAAGTTTTTTTAGTAAGAGATCGTTTTGGAATTAAACCATTGTATTATTACATTAATAAAAATAATAAAATTTATTTTTGTTCTGAAATTAAAGGATTATTTCAAATTAATGAGATAAAAAAAGAACTGAATTTTGAAGAATTATATTTATATCTGAAGAAGGGATTTATTAATTCTACGAATCAAACTTTATTTAAAAACATTTTCCAACTACCTTCTGGTAGTTTTATGACAATAGATAGAAACAATATTAAAATTCAAAAATACTATCATATAGAAGATTATATTAATGAAGAAAGAGATAATGAAAAAACTTCATTTAAAAAGACTTTACAAGATATAAACAATAAAATTTTTAACTCGTTTGAGCAACATAAAAATTTCGATGTTAAAGGCGGTATACATGTGTCTGGTGGAACAGACTCTTTAATTTTGTCAGCTTTAGCTAATAAATTTAATTTTAATGAAAAATTAAAAACTTTTACATTTACTTTTGAAAATAAAAATTTTAGTGAACTAGAGGATGCTAAGCAAAACTCTAAGAATTTGAACTTAGTAAATGAATCAGCTCTTTTAAAAGATAATGAATTAGAGGATAATATTTACGATGTTCTTAATAAAGAATATGAACCTTTTTCTTCTTTAAGAGTTGTTAGCCAACATCACCTTTATAAAACTTTTAAAAATGACACTAGAGTTATTTTTGATGGTTCGGGAGGAGATGAGATTGGTGCAGGTTATACTTATTATAATATGCCATGGTACTTAGATCTTTTAAACGATAGATATGTTACCAAAGAGAACAAAAGACTGTTTAGAATTTCGAAAAAATTAAATAATAACACAATTGAAGAAAAAGATTTTTTAATAGGAAGTCTTAGACAAGCTTTTGCACCAGGCTCATCAACTCCTGATGGGAGTACTTTTATAGAGACTAATTTAATCAACAAAGACTATGAAAAAAATATTCGTAACTCTTTGGAATTTGAGATTAAAAGACCTTTTAAATCATACTTGAGGAACGCTCAGTTTGCAGATTTATATTATTTGAAATTACCTAGATCTTTGAGATATATCGATAGAGCTTCAATGAGTAATTCAATAGAGGCAAGAGTCCCTTTTCTTGACCACGAATTAGTGGAGGCTTTTTTTCAAGCTCCCTCTAGACATAAAATATTAAATAATCAACAGAGAGCCCTTTTTAAATATAATTTTAAGAGTTATGTTGATAAAAAATATCTATTTAAGAATAAGAGAACAATAGCAGACCCTCAGTCATATTGGTTAAAAAATAATTTGAAAAATTTTTCAAAAGATATTTTTTATAGTTCCAACTTTGATGAATTTAATTTACTTGACAAAAAAGTTTTTTTAAATAATTATGAAATTTTTTTGGAGAGTTCAAAGCACTCTAATAGTTACTTAATTTTCTTAGTTTTGATTTTAGAGCTATGGTTCAAAGAAATTTTTAAAAAATAATAAAAATTTAATAGAATTGACAATACTTATTTCTGCATCACCGGGAAGTGCTTCAAATACTTTGAGAGTAAATTTAGAAAAAATTTTAAATACTAAAAGTAAATTTTTAAATATAGGAACTGGCATAGGACACCTTTTTATAAAAATTCCATTTAAAGAAAAAATTTTAAAAAAGTTTAAATTAAATAATACTAAATTAATTTATGGTCATATTTTTCCAACTAAACATAATCTTAATTTATTAGAGAAGTATTATGACATTAAAGAAATAATATTTACATATAGAAATATTCATGATCAATTAAATTATTTATATAAGTGGAAAAAATACAAACTTAGATGTCCATTAAGTTTTCCAGATGAGGTTGGCTATGCAAAAAATTTTACACCAAATCAAAATAATTTTGATATTGATCTAAATTTACTATTAATACTTAATTTTTATAAACTTTGGTTTAATTTAATTGAAAAAAATTATTTTAAAAATCTAACATTGATAAGTTTCAAAGAAATAGTTTCTTTTAATACAACATACCAAAATAAAATTAGGTCAATTATTAAACATACATCACATGAGTGGAAAAATGTATCTAATTATCAAATTAAAGAAAATGTTTTTGACAAAGAAGAATTTAAACCTCTACCGAGGCATAAAAATATGATTGATGAGTTTATTTTAATAAATAAGGACATAGATTTTAGCCTTATTTTAAAATAATACCAATTTCAGATTTTACTGATGTAATTTACAGAAAAAAAATATATATTTAAATACAATAAATTTATTACTTTTGCTTTTAAAACTATGTACGTATCTCATAAACTAAAATAATAAATTATATTTAGATCTTAATAATTATAATTATAAAATAAACTTAATTAATAAAATGTTTAAAAAATCTCAAAAAGAAGAAAATTTAGTAGAAGCTTTTGCTTGCAGATGTCAAGCTAACAGAAGATTTCTATATTTAGAACAAAAAGCTAATATTGAAAGTTACAATGACGTAGCTTCAATATTTAGATTAGATACAGAAAATGAAACAGGTAATGCACATAGTCACCTTGAGTGTTTAGAGAAAGTTGATGACCTAGCAACAGGAAAACCAATTGGTGAAAATAAATTAAACTTTAAGTCCGCAGTTGCTATTGAAATTCACCATGAAGACACTGGAAATAACAAGGTTGGAATTCCAGATCTAGATTTTAAGAAAACTAATTAAAAAATGCAATTTTTTTTTGGAATAAACAATAATGTCTTGAAATCTGAAATTCAAATCCCTTTATTTAAAAATAAAGTTATAGAAAAATCAAAATTAAAACTATTTAAATGTAGTTCAGACAGTAATGAATGGAAATTAGATGAAGTTTCAAATAAAAATAAAATTAATGAATTTTTTTATTGTATTAAAGGGGAAGATATTTCAAACAATGATTTTTTTTTTTTAGCTCAGGATCAAGATTTAACTAAGTTTAATAAAAAAAAATTAGAAAAGTTGAATAATTTTACAGATACAAGTCCTTCATTTAGGGCAAATTTAAAAATATATAACAAATATGGTGGATTTTCCTCTTATCAATCTGATTATCCTTACGGAATGACCACAAAAAAAGGATCTATATGTAGTTCTATCTATTCTTTAGCAAATAAAAATGCAGAAAAAAACTATATTTTACTCAGAAATATTTGTGAAAATCCAACGTATGAAAATTTTAATCTTTATATTGTAAATTATAAACTAAGAAAAGTTGAGGAAAAGTTTGAGGTCAAAACAAATTTTACTAATTTTATTGAAATTAGTAATAAACTTGTTCAACCAAATATTTATTTAGCAACAGATACTTATTTAGGAATACCTATGTTTGTTTCAGAACAAAATAATAGCTTATCATTTGAACATACACATCCACTGCCGGGATTTATATCGGGTAGAAATAGATTTATCAATATTGGAAATTTTAAAAGTGAAATTAATGAAATCATCAGTTAAAAAAATTTTCAATTCAGAATTTGGTATTACTTTACGAAATACTTTTAATTTTAGGCCAATATTTTATAAAAATTATAAAGCAAATTACCCAACCTCCCAAAGTGATGCATTTTTATGGAGAACAGATAACGGGTATAAAACAAAATTTAAATTTTCTGATTTTTTAAATCAGTTTTTTAAAATTCAAAACTCTTGGGTTGAATTAAATTTTTTTACAAAAAACAATAAATTTATAAAAAAAAAAAAAATTGAAAACTTAGATTCATCAAATGAATTTGACATTGATAGTAAATTTCTTGATGGTATGGAAGATTATGGAATTTTTTATATTTATCATTTTTCAAAATTTATGAAAAATTTAGAAAAAACAGACACAATAAGAAATGTTTGTTACACTGGATATTCTAAAGATGAACAATTATACTCATTTGTCCATGGAAATACTATATCAAAATTTGCAAAAA
>CENJ01032632.1_pt1 | contig 26402 bp, 31 predicted proteins | sample 356161 | NCBI WGS metagenome assembly CENJ01 (sample SAMEA2619531, study PRJEB7988) | marine metagenome | biome: marine biome (ENVO:00000447); feature: surface water layer (ENVO:00002042); material: "saline water (ENVO:00002010), including plankton (ENVO:xxxxxxxx)" | depth 5 m | reverse complement strand
TAAATTACTAACAATACAGCTAAAAGTTTTCCTAACATTGTTACTGAGAATACTTCTATTTTTTCAGGTGATACTATAAATAATAATGCAATGATTATTGGTAATAAAAAAGGTATATTATTCAAATACAACATATATTATATTTTGATATTTTTTAATTTTTTTACTTTCATTAATATATAAATAATTCTAATAATATTATAGATATGTCTTTGTTAAATACTGCTTCTGTTTGGAATAATCAAAATAATAATTCAAATAGTAGAAAAAGAACTCCACAACTTAAAAGAGTCTCTAATAATACCGCTAAAGTCAGACCATATGATAGAGAAAACTTTACTACTAATGATTTTTCCGAATTATCTGAATTTCCTTCTATTGAAGAAACCACACAATCCAATCAAGAAAACTCTTCCAGAATTAAAAATATTATTGAAAAATTATCACTCGAAAATGATGGAGATAAATTATCAGATTTTCAACCTTTAGAACCTCCCAATATTACTTCTAATTCATCTAATGATAGTGAAATGGATTTAGCTTCTGATTTAAAATTTGATCCTAATGATCTATTACCTAAAACTTTAGAAAAACAAAAATCTAATTTCTCTAATAATGATATTCCTACTCTTAATCTTTCTGATTACAATCATACTTATTCTTACAATACTCCTGTTTATGTAAGTTCACAACCTAAAAATACTGATAATAGACTTTTAGAAAAAATTAATTATATGATTCATTTATTAGAAGAACAAAAAGTTGAAAAAACTGCCAATATTACTGAAGAATTTATTTTATACACATTTTTAGGCGTTTTCGTTATTTACATTGTTGACACATTTTCTAGAAATGGGAAATATACCAGATAATACGTCTTATTTTACTATATAATTTATGAATTATATAATAAACAAATATGACCATTTGCGATTTTTTTAGAATGTGTAGTTTTGAAGATTTTTGTAATTTTAAGCATAAAGATCTTAAATGTTGTCCAAATGAACCCATTCCTATTCAGAGAATGAAAGTTATTTTACAAAAAATACGACGTAATTCTATTAAATTAGGATTTTATCATAATGCTCGATATAATAAATACAGAACATGGCTATTTTATTTTTTTAGACTTCCTTCTCTTATTATTTCAGGTGTTAATGGATTCTTGGCTATAGGATTAAAATCTTTTACTAGAAAACAAGACGCTATTTCTGTTACAAATGCTGTTATGTCTTTCGTTTGTAGTATTATCACATCTATAGAAATATCACTAAACCTCCAAAAACGTATGGAATCTGAACTTGATTCTTACAAAAGATTTTATAAACTTACTGTCGAAATTGATAAAGAACTCGTTATTTATGATTATAAAAAAGATTCCGATTTTAGCAAATTTCAAGACTTTCTTGAAAAAAAATACAATGAATATCAAAGTATCGTTCAAGGTTCTAATATTGTTACTAGTGAAGTTATTATTTCTGAAGATGAATTTGAATGGGTTTATGAAGATAATGCTATTAAAAATAAAGATCTACTTTGCAAAATTAGAAATGATACTATTAATATTTTTCCTCAATTTAAAGGTGATAAACAATGCCAAAGTATATCTAATGATTGTAATAAAAATAAAATTACTTCCACTGAAAAATCCACACAAATCACTAAATATGAAGAACAAGAAATTCTAGATGTTAATGATAAACCATCATCTCCTAGAAAAAATCAAGTCATTACATTTGAACTTGAAGATGAAGACGATGAAGAAGAAAAGAAAAAAAAAGATAAAAAATCTAAAAGAAAAAGCATTAGTAGTATGATGTGGGGTAACACATTACCAAATGAACAACTTAAAAACAAAGTTGTTGAAGAAAAATATAATGAAATGATGGTATCAACTGATGGATCTTGTAATGATAATTTATGTAAAAGTTGTAATAGCCCTACATGCTGCTGCAGCTATGAATTGTGTTAAATAATATTATATTTTATTAATAATATTATTTACATTTCCATATCAGGAGTGTGCTTATTTCCACCTCTCTTCTTTTTTGTTTTACCTCCCAAATTTTTCTTTAAATGTTTTCCTCCTCCCATCTTCTTATGTTCATCTCCACCTTCCATCTCTTTTGGAACTACATGTCCTTCTCCTCCTTCCATCTTCTTATGTCCTTCTCCTCCTTCCATCTTCTTATGCTCATCTCCTCCTTCCATCTTCTTATGTGATATGCCTCCTTCCATCTTCTTATGCTCATCTCCTCCTTCCATCTTTTTGTGCTCATCTCCTCCTTCCATCTTTTTGTGCTCATCTCCTCCTTCAAATTCTTTTGTGTTTAAACTTGTATTTCCACCCTTCTTCTTGTAAGGAATCTTTCTAGCTTCCTGCATAGCATCACCCAATTTTACACTCTTATTCTTCTTTTTCATATTTCTAAAAACTTTCATTAAGTGCTTATTCCACTCTGTTAATTTTCTTTTTCCTCCTTTCATTTTCTTTGACTTACCGCCAACTACTTCAAGCTTCTTTCCTTGTAGCTCCATTATATATTATAATTATATTATAATTGTTTCTCTAAAATATAAATAAACTGCCATTTATCATTCAAAAAACCATATTGACCTTTTACTATAAATCCACATCTTCTACACACTTTTATTATTTCATCTATATTATCCATTTTCATTGATCTCTCATTTTGACGTATATTTTTTGTTACACTATCACAAAATGATTCCTTAAATATTACATCTTTCGTTTTTTCATTAAATATCATATGTTGATTATACTCAAAATCTATGAAATTTATTTTTGCCTTCTCTAATCTTTTATCTAAATATTCTTGTGGATTGTCATTCAATAATGGATTTGCTCCTTCTACTATTGGATTGTATTTATCTCTTTCCACTAAATGCAATATTAAATAACCATTTGGCTTTAACCAATAATTACTATTTTTTAAAAACTTCACCTTATCCTCTATTTCATAAAACGTAAAATCCATACAACATATATGTGTAAATGTTCCCCTATCAAATATTATTGGATTTGTTACATCATTATGATTTATCTCAATATTTGGGTACTTTTCTTTTGACTTTTTTACCATTGCCTCTGATTTATCTACACCACAAGAATTATATCCGTTCTCTGTTAATGAATTTAACATACCACCTGTTCCACTTCCTACATCCAATATATAACTCTTTTCATTTGGCATAGTTGTTTCTAATACTCTTTCATAATCTTTTTTACTTAATTCATCACGATTATGTATTTCATCATATATTTCTACATAAAAATCATCATATATCTCTTCATCCGTCTTTAATGTAAAAGGTCTACTTTGTGTAAAACCCTCATAAAATCTTGATGTATCCACTTTATTTATAAATACTACTATTGTCAACAATATTAAAAGTGTTACTACTATTTCTAACCATTTCATAATATATTATATTATATTATAAAATATTTTTTAATTATTTCTCATTTGTTGTCGAGTATGATTATTTAATAATCCTTTTCCTATATCATTATCTATTAAATTTTTATGTAAATGTTTACTAAATTCTGGTCTATCAAATAACATTGGAAATGGCTGCACATAATTCACTGATGGTACTGGTATTTCCATTCTATACATACTACTATCCACACTTGGTATATATTGCAATTTCTCTAAATCTCCACTATGCAATGGCACATTTTGACCTCTCAATTCATTTTCTCTATTTATAAATTCCTTTTCTAACTTTACTGGACCATTACTATACACTGGTGCAAATGATGTCTCTGGATAATATTCAATATATTTTTGCTTAGTCTCCTCTTTCTCTTTGTTTCTTGCATCTAATGTAGGATATAATATTGTTTTTGTACTTACTGATCTTACATTCAAATTTGGCTTCAATGGTATATCCGGTATATTTCTTGAATATATGTCATTATTCATTTTTATTAAATAATCATCATTTCTTATCAATAATCCTCTTTCTAATCCATAAATGTTATTTCCCTTATTTAATTCCATATATATATAATAATATATAAAACTATATAAATAAAAATTGAAATTATTTAAATACATTCTTTTTAATAATATTAATTATGTCATCTATTGATGAAGAATGGTCTAAATATCTTTCTGGAGATTTTGAAGATACTATTCATTCTTCTAATGATAATTCAAAAAATGATTTTCATAAATTAGACTCCATTCCTCAATGTGAAGATTTATATATTTCTACTAAAACTAAAGTACTATTTTTAAATCAACCTATCGATATTTATAACATATTTTGGCAAATTCCCATTATTGAATATTCTAAACCTCAAAATGGTATTATTAAAAAACAAATGAAAATTGTTTCTAAAACACCTGAGGAATATGATATGCTTAGAGAAAAATTAGAACACGTTCCTTATTATAATGAAAATATTATTAAACAAATTCACAATCCTGATGCTAGAAGAATCAAATTTAAAGATGAAAGAAAAATCACTATTGGTGTTTCTAAAAAAGATATTTTAAATTCTAGAAGTAAGGTTAAAAATGCATTTTACAATTGTTTTGCTATCATTTTTAGATTCCTATATGAAGATGTTTTTAAAGAAATTCACGTTAAAGTTTTCAATACTGGGAAACTTGAAATTCCTGGTATCCTTAATAAAGATATTCTTATTATTATTAAAAAAATGATTATTGATCTATTAACTCCCTTAATTCATTCTAATATTAATATTGATTATATTGATTGTAAATCTGATAATAATGTCCTTATTAATTCTAACTTTAATTGTGGATTCTTCATTAATAGAGATATACTACATAATTTACTTAAATCTAAATATAATATTGATACTGCATTTGATCCTTGCAGCTATCCTGGTGTTAAATGTAAATTCTATTTTAATAATTCTATTGACATAAATTCGTCTCTACAAAATGGCGTTATTGATGAAAAAGATTACACTATGACTATGGCTCAACTTATTGAATCCAAAAAATATACTGAAGTTAGTTTTATGATATTTAGAACTGGTAGTTGTCTTATTATTGGTAATTGTTCTGAAGATATTCTCATCTTCATTTATGAATTTATTAAAAATATACTTCAAACTGAATATCTTAATATTTCTGTTCAAAATGAAATTCCAATAGTCAAAACTAAACAAAAGAAAATTAGAAAAAAAACTATCTATATTCAAAAATAATATATAATATTACATTCAATTTAATATTATACCTTTTTTTACGTACTTATTCTTCTTAATTGTATCTTGTTATCCACCAAATATATCGAATTCTCCGTCATTATTATATACTCATCAGCCACCTTATATATCTTTGATATTGTACTTGTATATTCCTCATCACTCTTTACTAATAACTTCTCTCCCTTCTCATTTAATCCTATTAAAGCCTTTTGCTGTAATGAACTTGTCCAATAATCCATCATTATTGGCTTATCTTCTACTATTGCTAACTTTGTAGCGTGGGTTAGTGTTGTTACACTTGGCATTTTATACTCTGCCGTTTCATCATTCTCTGCTGTAAAAGTTGACATATTATATTTTATATATTTTAAAAGAATATTACTTTATATTCTTATTTTGATTAAATAATATTTTTTATAATATTTTTTCTAAATTTTCTAATTGTTCTGATGATAATTCTTCTGGAAATTCTACTTCAAATTCTATTATCATATTACCAACATCATTATTACGTTTAAAACCTAGATCATTTATAACTTTACGAAATCCTGGTTTTATTAATAATTTCTTATTTGTATTATTAAATTTTAATTCTTTATCACTTATATGCTTTATTATAAATGAAAAACCACACAATGCCTCCTTTAATGTTATTTTCTTTTTATATATTAAATCCAAACCATCTCTACTATAATCATCTTCTTCATCTATATTTACTATTATTTTTACATCACCTATTTGATTTTCTGATATTTTATTACCTTGCCGTTTTAACTCTATTTCCTCTCCATCATATATTCCCTTTGTTATTACTACATCCAATATTGCTTGTTCTTTTATTTTTCGATTATTCATTAATGTCCACTTTTCTACTTCTATCTTCATTGTTCCACCATAATACGACTCTTTTAATGTTATATTTACTATTTTCTCTATTAATGGAACCTTCATCATATTCTGAAATATTTCACTACTTTGAAACATATTTGGAATATTTACACCTCCTTGAAACATATTTGGCATATTTCCACTACTAAATATATGAATCTCTGGACCTCCATCCATATCTGCACTCATACTTCCACCTGGAAATGGAAAAGGAAATCCACCCATTCCTCCACCTAAAAAACTATTTAATAAATCGTCCAAATTTCCCATATCCATTTGATTTGAACCACCAAACATTCCACCAAATTGCATTTGCATATCATAACTTCTTCGTTTTTGCTTATCTCCTAATACTTGATTTGCTTCATTTATTTTTTTAAACATTTCTGATGCTCCTGCTGATTTATTTCTATCTGGATGATATTGTAAAGATAACTTTCTATAAATTTGCTTTATATCATCTTGAGATGCATCCTTTGATAAGCCTAATATATCATAGTAATTTTCCATTTTTAGATTATATACATACACTAAACATGTTGATTTTATATTATTATTTTGTCAAGATTTAAATAGTAATTATATAATAATATTAATATTATGTCTACAACATTTATCAATAAATATAAACCTTATTATATAGACGAATTTACTATTAATAAAGATCTTCTTAATATTATTAAAACACTTATGACTATTGATGATATTAATTTTTTATTTATTGGTCCATCTAATTCTGGTAAAACTACTATGCTTGAATGTATTCTTAGATCTTATTACAATTTATCAAAAACTCAATCATTTAATTACAATAATATTATGATTATTAATAATCTCAAAGAACAAGGTGTCAATTATTATCGAAATGAAATGAAAACTTTTTGTCAATCTAAATCATCAATTTATGGTAAAAAAAAATTTGTTGTTGTTGATGATATTGATACTATTAGTGAACAAAGTCAACAAGTTTTTAGAAACTATATCGATAAATATAAAAATAATGTCAATTTTATTTGCGTTTGTTCCAACATTCAAAAAATTATTGAAAGTATTCAATCTAGACTTTATATTTTTAAATTATATCCACTTACTATTCAAGATAATAAAAATATTATGAATCATATTATTTCTAATGAAAATATGAAAGTTAACTCTTATATTAGAAATTATTTAATCAATATTTCTGACAATAACATTCGTCATATTATTCACAATCTTGAAAAAATTCATATTTTTAATAATTACAAAATTTCTATTAGTCAGTGCAGAGAACTTTGTTCCAATATTTCTATGGAACCATTTGAACATTTTATTTCTTTCATTAAAAATCAAGATATTTATCAAGCTATCCATATTCTTTACAAATATCACGATTATGGATATTCGGTCATTGATATTTTAGAATTCTTTTTCTTTTTTATCAAAAATACAACATTGCTAACTGAAATCCAAAAATATAAAATTATTCCTGTTATTTGTGAATATATCACTATTTTTAATAAATTACAAGAAGATATTATTGAACTCTCTCTTTTTACTAATGATATTTATCAAATTATTTGTTCATAATTTTATTTAGTAATAATTATATATATATATATGATTGAAATTCCTGAAGAACATTTTGATAAAAATAAAATTCAAGATGTATATGAATACAAATATGCTATTTATTTTATTGCATTTTTATACACTTCCTTCCTTTTGTATATTTTAAATAGAATGGATTATAATATGTATGATTATTATATTAAAATATGAGTCAATTATTTAAGAATCCTATTCCTATTTCTTTTTTATTTGATTTACTTGATAAGGTTTGCATAAAAACAGATAAATATTATCTTGTAGATCAAGATTCTTACAAAAAAATTATGTTTCATAATTATCATGATGAATTCTGTAATTCTATTGCTCCTTTTTATCATCAATCTAAGAGAATGTATGTTGAAAGACCCTTCGTATTTAACTCTTTTATAAACATAATTAGGCAAATATGCAAGTTTAATAATATTGCTTTCTCATATAATGTTAAATATAGTGATAAAAAATATAACATCATATATTACATCTATTTTTAATTAAAAACATATAAATTAATATATATATATTTCTTTTATAAATATATATATGTTTGACAAAAATAACATTAAACATTATTTATTTGCTATTTCTCTTGTACTTGTTGCAAGTTATGTTGGAAATAAATTTAAAGATTATTACATTGATGATTCTAAACAAGAATATGACATGATTAAACTTTATCTACTCAATGATTCACCTCTTTATGGAGAAAATAAACCCAAAATTTGGATTCATTCTAAATATGAAATTAATGCTCGAAAATGGAGAGATTTTCATAGTAGAAACACCAATGATTTAAATCAACCTTACATTAATCTCACTATACAATCTATTATTGATCATTGTTCTCAAGATTTTCATATATGTTTAATTGATGATCAAACATTTAGTAAACTTATTCCTGGTTGGAATATTGATATTAATAATGTTTCTTATCCTATGAAATCTTTTATTAGAGAAATTGCTTTATTAAAACTTATTCATACTTATGGTGGTATTATTGCTCCTGATTCTTTTGTCTGTACCCGCAATCTTTTACCACTTTATAATGATTTTATTTCTAATAATAAAACTTTTATTTTTGAATCCATTAACAAAACTAATTCTATGAATTCTCAAAAAAAACCTTGCTTTATTCCTAATACTTACTTTATGGGTTGCAATAAAAATGATCCTAATATTCAACTCATTATTGATAAATACAATGATATTAATTATTCTGGTCATATTCATAATGAAATGTACTTTACTGGTGAAACAAATGTTTTTATTCAACACCTTATTGAATCTGATAAAATTACTCTTCTTGATGGCAAATTTATTGGTATTAAATCTAATCAAAATAAACCTATATTACTTGAAGACCTTTTAGAAGAAAAATTTCTTGATATACACCACGATGCTTTTGGTATCTATATTCCAAAAGACGAAGTTCTTATTAGAAATAAATATGAATGGTTTGCTGTTATGTCTAAAAAAGAATTATTTGCATCTAATCTTGCTATTGTACATCACTTAAAATCATCTAAAATTGACTCTGATGAAAAACTTTTACAATCATTCTCTTCAAATTCTTCCGTTTCTAAACTTTAATTTTCTATTGAATTTTTATTAATTACACTTTCTTTTGCTATTGTTTTTACTACTTTTGGATAAAAGGTTTCTCTATCTGATCCTACATTTGACTCTTTTTGAATAGTCAAACACTTATTTGAAAAATCCGAATTCATATCATTATAATCCGGATTTTCCACTTTCCAATCATTCAATTTTGATATACTCTTCCTTGATACTTCTTGTATTGCATTACTTAGTTTTTTATTATTTTCTTCTTTTTGCCATCTATCTTCATCCTTTATATACATCGTCTCTCTCTTTAAATCTGTACAATGTATTGGTCTCTCATATACACTCAATTGCTTCAAATTATCTAATAATATCTTTGACATTCCATTCACAAATCCTAATTCTGCATTATTTTCTAAATCCGCATGAGATACCTCTATTCTATCTATAAATTCTGAGAAATTTATTGCATCCTTACATTCATTGTTTAAAAACATATTTATATTGAATCGATTATTTATTACATTTCCATTTATTGTATTATTTATTATTTTTGGAGAACTATTTATCTCTAATACCTTATTCATTATCTCATTTGTTTCTTTTAATAAACCCTTATTTACATCTTTATTCTGCTCTTTTATTATATTTGTCATCTCCTTGTTATTCTCTACTATGAAATTTCTTAATTCTTTATTATCATTGATTAATAAATTTATCAATGATTTATAATCTTCTCTCGATAAATCATCTACACTTTGTGATTCTTCCTTCACTTTTTCTTCTTTTTCCTCTTCCATTATTGCCATATTGCATTTCTTACTATGTTTCCAAAGACCTTGTCTATGTTTGTATATCTTTCCACACCTACATTGGTGTGATGCGCTTTTTGGGTAATCCATTGTTGTCCTCTTGTGTTTTTGTGTTTGTAGGTGCCTTTCTAGATCTCCCTTTTTACTGCATTTAAAGTTGCATTTTTTACATTCTAATATTTGGGAGTTTTTTTTTGTAAAATCGTAATCCATTCCTTATAAATTTGGATTACAAAAAAAACTCCTAAATTTTCCGATCAAAAAAAAAGTGTGCAGTCAGCTTGAAAATTCAGAATTCACTTTCTGAGCATTATGCTTAGAATCGAAAAATGGTATTTTTTTCCTGAAAAACTTTTCTCAGAATTTTAAAATTGGACATTTTGAAAATGTCCAAAATGGAAAATCTCAAAAAAGTTTTATAAGTACTTTTTTTCCTTCCCTTACTGAGATTCTAATTTTTTGATATTAAAATACAAGCTTGTTATTTATAATGGAGCAATAATATTATAAATTGCTATATAATATTATTTTATGGTTTATTTTTCTTAGATTTAGATTTTTTCTTTTTAGTGGAAGAGGGAGGGGGAGTTTTTTTTCTAGTTGATTCTTCCGCTAGAAGTTCTTCCATTATTCTATCAGATTCATCATTCGCTTTTTTAGATACTTCAGGATTTTTAAGCTCTTTTATTCTATGATTAATATATCCCAATATATCAATATAAAATTGTAAATTTTTATGATGTTCTAGACCTAATGAGCTAGCACGATTATTTACACTTTGCAAATCATTTACGGCTTTTTTATCTCCAGCTAGTTCTGCATTTCTAAGCATTATTTTTTGTTTTTGCGTCATTTCTCTAATTTTTTTAATTAATGCTTGAATTGTCTTTTTTTCTTTTTCTAGCTGTGGTATTGAAAGTTTATTTAATTCTTCTATTTCACTTTTTGTTTCTTCTTCTAACATTTCATTAATTCTTTTTTTATCTAAATCAACAGGTAAATAATGCTTTAAACTAGCATCAAGAAAATTTTCTGCACTCATCATAGAAGAATTAGAACTAGAACTAGTAGGAGTGCTACCACCTTTGCGTTTTTTTAGTTTCCTAGTTTTTCTTTTACTTTTTTTACCACCATAAACAGCTTGAAAACTTGTTGGATTATTTAGAGTCCTAGTTTCAGGACCATTTCCTACAATAAGTTTATCATTATGTAATTCCATAATTTATATTATATAATGATATAAAATTTAAAGTTGACTAATATGAACAATTCTCTGATTTCTTACAATTCTCTTAGGAATCCATCTTTTAAATTTACTATGAAAAACACATTCCATTTGAATAATCTTTTGTAAATCAACATATTTATCTTCTTTGGTATCTTGAAAATCTTCTTCATCATCACTTTCTTCAATAAAATCTAAATTTTTATTTTCCTTTATTTTTCTAAATATGTCGTTCATGAATACACTCGTTTTATAATCAGGAATACAAGCAATATTATAATATATTCTTGAATTATTTTTTCCATACACAAACAAATGATAAATGTCATATTGTATGTCAGCACTAATTAAAAATACTGAATTTTGCTTATATTGAGGTTTTCTAAAATCACATCGAATTGGAATATATATAGGTTGATCCCTTCTAGATTTTTCATTTTTTTGATTCAAATTATAATTCAAATAAGGAACAATTTCATATAAAGATCTATATTGTAAATGATGAATTTGATAAGAAATTTTATTTTTTTCTTGAATTGGAAAAACAGGATCTAAATTATTATTCTTCCAAAAAACAGGCAAGTGAAATAAAAATCCTTGATGTTTGTTATATGATTTTAAAAATTTCAAAATATAATACATTTTTTGATTCAAAATTAATTTACTAATATTAATACCTTTATAATAATGTATATCTTCTATTACAAATGAATCAATTTCACTAAGATAAACACCATAAAATATAGTATTGTAAACTAAATCAAATTCATATTCAAATGGTATAAAACAACCATTAATTAATCTTTTGTCTTTACTTAATTCAAACAAAACAACAACATTTTCATCTCTAAAAAATGTAAACCATATAATATATTTTTTACCAGTAGGAATTGCATATACTAAATCATATTTATTAGGAACCTTATTATGTAACATTGATTCATAAGAAAGTTCAAAATCTGGATAGTGTTTCATAATTTCATCTATTTGATTACTATTCATTGTTTCCATTCTAAATAATAGTAAATTATAGTATATTTATCCATATAAATATTTGTTTATGTTACTTTTCAATATTATTTATTTCTTCCATTGCATATTTAGTAAGTTCATCTTCCATAGATTCATAATTAATTTGTGTTTCTTCAATTGTTTTTAATTCTTCAATAATCTCCTTATATTTGTCATTATGAATAGTTTTAGTTTCTTTGAAATTATTTTTTATGGATTCTGAGAAATAATGATAAATAAATATAATAATAACAGATAATATTATAAATAAAAATGTATTGCCCATTTTGAATATATATGAAATTAAGAATGAAATAAATATGTTTAAACGAATATAAAAAGACACATTTATATAGACTAAAATGGTAGTGGCTCTCTTAATTGAAAATGGTGGAAACATTAAAGAAATTAAAATAAAAAATCAAGAAGAAAAAGATTTTTATAAATTAACAGGGTTAAAAAAGGACAAAGATTTTGGATTAAGAACCAATTGGAAATTAAAGCTAAATAAAGAGTATAATATTCATTTATATGCAAAAAATAATGGAAGAGCAGGTAGTGAAAATAAGTATGAATTTCCTCCACCGGTCGAATCAGATTTATATTTTGGAAAGTGTTTATTAGTGAATAAATTAGAAAATAAATTAGTGGACTTGACTCCAAATGAATGGGAAGATATTTATAATTATTTATTTGGTGGTTTTGATGAATTAGATGAAAGTGAAAGTGAAGATGAGGAAGACGATGATGTGGAATTGACAAAAGAAGGTTATGAAAAGGATGGTTTTATAGTGGATGAAAATGATGATGATGATGATGAAGAAGAAGATGAAGAAGAAGATTTAGAAAGTGAAGAATTTATAGATGAAGAAGAAGAAGAAGAAGAAGAATTAGATTTTGAAGATGATGAAGAAGAAGAACAAGAGAAAGTATTAAAAAAGTCATCAAAAAAGAAAGAAAAAGTGAAAAAGAAGGTTCAAGAGTCAATAGAGAAAGAAGAATATATGGATTATGATGAAGAATTGGAGGAAGAAGATTATCTTGAATGATTTTTATTTATAATATTATAAAAATATATTATTATACTATATAATGTCATTAGCAACTTTAAAAAAGAAGACACAAACAAAATATAATAATATGAGTGTAGGTGGTGATACAAAAAACAATAAAGGATTCTCTTTAGTAGGATCTCATCGCAATCAAGGATATGTAGGTCAAGGATCACTTGGTCGATCTTTACCAAGAACAATAATGAAAGATAATATAATTCATGGTAGTGGTGGTTGTTGTGGAACATATAATGTAACAACAATAGTTCAATCAGGTGTAAAATGTGAGAATGATTCATCTGTAGTAAAAAAACTAGGATTTAATACCAAAGGTATGTTAGCAAATAGAAGAATGAAATATTTAGATGAAGATGGTAATCTAGTAAGTCAAGTAGTAAAACCAGATAGCAATCAAAATAATAATACTGGTTGGGATCATATCAAAAAAGTAAAAAATGAGACAATAATAGAAGCAGATAGTTCATTATGTAATGTAGAATACACCCAAACTTGTTGTGATGGAGTAATAAGTAATCCAGTGAGATATAAGTTATGTGATGATGAATTTGGAAATAAGAATTGTCCAACAATGGATAGTAGTTTGAAGAAATTTTTTGTGAGAAGGAAGAGAAATAATTTTCATTTTACAAAGGATACAATAAGAAAAAAAGGTGAATCGTACAGTACGTATTTAGAGAGAAGTGCTAAATTTGCCAATTGTCCAACATCTAAAAATAACAAATATTCATTTTTAAGAACAACATTACCAACAAATCTAGGAATATGTGGTTAATATATATGAATTTGGATACATTGATCCTAAAATGTCCACATTGTGATAATTATGTATATATTCATAAAAGTGAACTGAATTGTCATATATTTAGACATGGAATTTATAAAGATTCATTTAAACAAATAGATCCTCATATGAAAAAAGAAGAATGTGATTATTTATCTAGAAATAAATTAATATATGGATGCGGTAAGCCATTTAAAATAGTAAAAAGTGAACATATATATAATATAGAAATTTGTGAATATATATAAAAATTGAATAATATAAAACTTTGATTCCATAATATATAAATCAGCATATTATGGAAGGAATAAATATTGAAAATTTTAGATCTGTAATTAGGAAAAAATTTGACGAAAAAATTCAAGATGAAACTACATCAGTAAATCTAGAAAAAGCCATTTATAATTATACAATAAATGAAGCCAATTTAAGAAAAATAGTGAAAAAATGGGATAATCCTTTGTTTTTCCAACTCTATTCAGATAGATTGTTTTCAATATATATAAATATGAAAAATGAGAAAATAATAACAGCATTAAAATCAAAAGAATTAGGACCAAAAACATTTGCATTTATGACTCATCAAGAAATGAATCCAGAACATTGGAAAGACTTATTAGAAAAGAAAAGAATGATAGATAAGTCGAAGTATAATACAGACTTGGTAGCAAATACAGATATGTTTACTTGTAGTAAATGTAAATCAAAAAAATGTAATTATTATACATTACAAACAAGATCAGCAGATGAACCAGAAACAATATTTATAACTTGTTTAGATTGTGGTAAAAACTGGAAACGTTAATTATTCTAAACATTCTAAATCACAAAATTTCCAATATTCAGAAGTACCATTGGGTAAAGGTCTTTGAACAATAAATGGTATTTTTTTTTCTTCAAATTCTTTTAATGCAATTAAATAACCATCAATAACATCGTGTTCAACTTCAACAAAAGGTTTAGCTCCTTGATTAAGTTGTTTGGTTCTTTCTCCTAATATTCTAGCTTTTTCATAACAAGTAATAAAAGGAAGTGTTTTATGTAAAGGATCAATAATATTACCAAATTTATCACGTACAATAGTAGTCATAGCTTTAATTTCATCAATATTGTGAATTTTGAGTTCTGGATGATAATTACTAAGAGTGTTGTCATAATTTTCTTTATTAATTTTTTGTAAATAATCTTCTTCTAAATCATCATCATCATCATCATCATTTCTGTTTAAAACAATATTAGAAATATTTTCATCAGTTTCAATTGGTAATTCACCGATATCACTATCATTATCTTCATCCAAGTTTTGAATATCAAGATCATCATCTTCAATATTTTGATTATCATCATCTTCATCGTTATCATCCTCATTTTTCTTGTTTTCATTTATAGAAATATCATCATCAGAATCAAACTGAGAATCGATATCGGAATCAATAATATCATTAATATCATTATTTTTATCAAGAGGTATTGGATCATTTTTATTATTCATAGATACAATATATTATATTATTATATAATATACTATTTTTATAAATCAATTTTTTTATTATTGTATAAATTTACTTTGAAATCCATTGAAAATCACAAATTGGACAAATATATACATATTTTAAATTTGTATCATCAAATCTCATATATATAATATCTGTTAACTTATTAGGATCATTTGAATCTTCACCTTGATTCGTTTTACAAGTAGCATTTGGACATTTCATTTCCATACTAGGTAATGTAGGATCTAATTTAGTATATGGATTAATAATATGATTGAATTTTTGTTCAGATTTTATGATTTGATTGTCTAAAACACAAACACCTTCATTTGATATGGTTTCATCTTTGTGTCCACAATGACGACAATAATAAATTAATTTATTACAATCATCATCGCATACCTGCATATAATACATATTATCACAATTCGTACAAAATTTCATAATCTATTTAATATATTAATATAATATCATATTATTTTTTTATATTTTTAAAATCAATTTTATAAATATATTGTTTTAAACAAATTGAAAAACCATATTTTTACGTTCAATATCATTTTTAACTTTAGATCTTTTTCCTAAAAATAAAAAGTACTTATTTGCTAATATAAATCTATTGCGAACATTTTTAGCTTTAGGATATAATGATTTTTTATGTTTAAGCATAGCTTCAAGTCGAACTTTCATAATCATACCTACTTGCCAAATTCTTTTATGAGAATATTTATTAGATTTATATAGATTTTCTAATTTTAAAATAGTATTTTTAACATCTTCAATAGTGGTATATTTAATAGGTATTGTATCAGAAGGATCTTTATCAATATATACATCAAAAGAAGTTTTAGGATTATTAGGATTATATAAAAATTGTTTTTTTGTTTTATTTTTTTTGGTTTTTCTTTTTCTAGATTTTCCACCTTCAGAGATAGGTCGAGCAACAATCAAAGGCTGTTGTGGTTGAATTTGTTCTCTAAATAAAATAGGATCGATTTTTTTAGCGCGTGGTAATGGATTTTCATCATTTTCAGTAAAAACAATATCAGATTCATTATTTTTATAAACTAAATGATTATATATTTTTAATAAATGTTCAATTTGTAAATTAAGTACATCAATTTCAAAATTCAATTTAATTAAAATTTCATTATCATCAATACTTTCAATAAATTTATTTTTTTGTTTTATTTGTTTTATTTTTTCGCGTAATAAAAAATCAATAGTTGTAAAGAATCCATCAATCGATCCATCGATAGACTCAATTTTATAATGATTTATTTTATTATAATGATATTGATCTTGTGAAATTTCATTAACATTGAATAATTCTTTTTTTTTATCTACTCGAAAATAAAGGATATTATTATTATTAGGTATACTAATACCTCCTCCTCCTCCTTTCATAATAAAAAATATATATTATAAACATATTTTTTATTTACTTAAACCAAAAGTATCCTGTATAATTGTTTTTTTACTAGGAATATCCTTTTTTTCACTATTTCGTTTTACCTTAAACATACTATTACTATTATTATTGTTATTACTATTTCCATAAATATTCATAATAAAATTATCATTGTCTTCATACAATTCTGGTAAAATACGAGTCATCGGTCTCTCAACTAATAATAATAAATGTTCTGAATTTAATAATCTTCTATATTCTTGTATTGTTAAATTTCCATAAAATTTATCTAATAAAAAATGTGGGTCAGGAGCAGGTTTTATATTTTTTTCATAATTGTAAACCTTCCCATAAATGTTATTCAATATATTATAACGATCAAATTTACTAGAATCATCAATATGTTCTTTCATTAAATAAGCCACAGCACATTCAGGTCGACAAAATGATCCATATCCATAAATTTGTTCATCCATTTCATATTTAGGGATATAACAAGGTGGATTATCAAATTCATAAGTGCACCAAAAGCAAGCAGATTTTTTATCACCAAGTGTATTTTTATATAAATTAATTTTGAGAGATTTAAGTTTAGAATTAATATCTTTCATATTTGTTTGATCTTCTTCTGAAATAGATTCAGTTGAAATAGATTTTATTTTATTATCATTATCATTATTACTATAAGCATAGTGAATATCACTATTTGTATCATATGAAAAAAAATTGGATTTTTCATTTTGATTGAAAGATTCAATTTCAGGTGGAACAGAAGGATTATAAATAAAATTGGCTTCATTTTCAATATTGTTAGTATTATTAATTTCATTTAAAAAACATTTTAAATGTAAAATAACATTAGGAATAGTAGTGCTAGTATCAATGTTATTTTTTTCCTTAGTAATAATTTTACCACCTTTAGGTTTTCTTCCCCTCTTTTTAACAACAGGTGGAATTTGCTCATTAGGAATTTCATTAGCATTTATTTCAATTTGAATATTTTCAGTAATTATAGTTTCAGATTTCTTTTTCCTTCCTCTTTTTTTTTTATTCTCTGTTTGTTGAGACATTTATGTTAATTAATAAAATTCAATTTTAAATACTTTTAAAAAATCTTTTAATCAACATCTGCAATTTTATCAATCTCACTATCAATATCATTATTAGGAAAACATTTTCTACATAGAGGAATATAATTATCAACTCCAATATCAACTTGATTCATTTCGTCAGTAATTCTATGTGTAAAAATAGCCATTCCTCCACATTGAAAACACTTTGCATTTAATTTTTTGATTTCATCACATAAAGGTACTAAATCTAAAACTTCACCAAATTTTTTCTGCTGAAAATCCCCATCTAATGCATAAATAAATACTTTTTTATTATTATATAGCATATCTCTAACAATATAAAATAGATTATCAAAGAATTGCCCTTCATTAATCAAAATATAATCAGATTTGTTTAAAATATCAAAATATTCATTTTTAGGATTATACCAAGCATCAAATAAACTATCAATCATCATACAAGGAATTTTAACTCCATCGTGAGATGTAAGCATAGTGTTATCATATCTTTTATCTAAATAATAATTAATAGCAATAACACTTTCAGTAAAGACGAGATTATTGTAGGTTTTAATTAGATCAGTAGTTTTTCCAGCAAACATAGGTCCTAAAACTAATCTTAAAAATCCTGGCATTATGTAATATTAGATTATAAATAATATGATTTTTGAACAAATAAATTAAATTATTCAATTTTTAACATTTAAAAATAAATTATTAATAGTAAATAATGAATAATATACCTTGGGTTGAAAAATATAGACCACAAAAATTCAATAATATAGTACTAAATGAAATGAATCGCCAAATTTTTACAAACATATTAAATAAAAATTATTTTCCAAATTTATTGTTTTATGGTCCTCCAGGAACAGGTAAAACAACAACTATTATCAATTTAATTAATGAATTTCAATCTACATATTATAAAATTGATAAAAGTCTAATTATTCATTTAAATGCTTCAGATGAACGTGGTATTGATATTGTTCGTAATCAAATTAATACGTTTGTGAAAAGTAATAATTTATTTGATAAGGGAGTAAAATTTGTAATATTAGATGAAGTAGATTATATGACAAAAACAGCTCAACAAGCATTTAAATATTTATTACAATCTTGTGGAGATAATGTTAAATTTTGTTTAATTTGTAATTATATTAGTAAAGTGGATGAGTCATTACAAAATGAATTTATTTGTATTCGATTTAATCAATTGCCTCCTAATGAGATTTATGATTTTATTGAAAATATATCTATAAAAGAGAACTTGGATTTGGATAAGCATACTATTGATTCTATTCAAAAAATTTACAAATCTGATATAAGAAGTATTATTAATTTTATACAATTAAATCAACATTTAGATTTAAAAGAATGGTCAAAAAGTGTTTTGAATAATTCAGTATTTGATAAATTACATAATATTTTATTGAATGAAAGTAAAAATAAAAATGATATATTAAAATATCTTCATAAAATCAGTATTCAATATAACCAAGATAAAAAATCAATAATTCAAAAATATTTTAATTATTTAATTAGAGAACCTAGAAAAAAAGATTTTATAACAAGAGAATTCTTATATTTGGTAAAAACAATTACACATAATACTGATGTAAATACTCAAGATATTTTGAATTTTTTCTCTACACATATGAGAAATTATTTGAATAAAATAAAACTTCAAACAGAATCTTCTTCTTCATAATCATTTTTTTTACTATCTGCTCTATAAAATATATACATCCAAAATAACCAATATGTCATCCAAAAACCAAATATTGAAATAATAACAATTTGCATATAATGATTTTATTATTTATTTTTATTATATTTTCAAAATAAAACATTAATTTGATTTAATATTTATATATTATATATGAAATCAAACAAACAAATTAATAACAAATCAAAAAAATTTAGGAAAATGAATGGTGGATCACTTAATACTAAATTTGTAAATGCGTGTAAATTAGGTTCGATAGAAGATGCAATGAATTACATTGAAAACCCTAAAATTAATATTAATTTTAAAGATAATGAAGGTAATACAGCTCTTCAGTATGCGTGTTTATGGGGTAACTTAGAGTTGGTTGATGCTTTGGTGAAACGAGGTGCAGATATTAAAAGTAGAGGTAAATTCAATAATACACCTTTACATAATACGTGTATTTATAATAATTATAATAATGTTTTTATAGTGAAGATTCTTTTGGATAATGGTGCTGATATTGATGCAAAAAAGATGGATGGAAGAACACCTTTAGATGATGCTTGCTATAATGGTCATATGGATTTAGCTTTAGTTCTTATGGATAGTGGAGCTGATATTCATTGGATAAATGACTATAATCAGACACTTTTACATCGCGCATCTTTTAATGGTCCTGTTGATCTAGTGAAAATTCTTATTGATAAAGGTATTGATATTCATTTTAAAGATGCACAAAATATGACAGCTTTACATATTGCTTGTGGTAAAGGTAATATGGAAATTGCTATAGCACTTATAGATATGGGAGCTGATATTAGTGCTAAAGACAAAGCTGGTAGAACTCCTTTGCAAATAGCTCCAACTATAATTGACAAAAGGAAGTTAATTGAACATTCTTTAAGTTATCGAGAAAGAATGCAGAATATAGAAGCTGATGAGAAACGTAAACAAGACATACATAATTTATATAAATCTGAGAAGAAGATAGATCCAATAACAGGAAATAGAGGTATTGATAAATGTGGTATGTGTAGAAGTTTATATTATGAGTCAAAAGATACTCAAAGACAACATTGGAAAAGTGGACATAGGGAACAATGTAGAGAATTATGTCAAATGAAAAAAAATGATATAAATCAAAAGGGTGGAAAACGTAAAACAAAGAAAAATAAAAACTCAAAACGTAAAACCCGAAAACATTAATTTTTAGTTTCAAAATATGCAGCTATAGACAAACAAACAAAATATCCACCGAAAACTATTATCATAGAAGAAACTAATATTATATTTACAACATCCATAATTGCAATTATTATGGAATAAAATTAATCTTAAAATAAGTTAAAAATTAATTAAGAGAAAAATCAAAAATTGTTCAAATATTCTAGGCGATGTAGATTAAATAATAAATATAAACAAAATAACCACCAAAAAATTAAAATCATAAATGTCATAAAACATGTGTACAAGATTCCCATAAATACCATAAATGAAAATATAATTAGTGTTTAAATAATTTGAGTTAAAAAAATAATTATATTTTTATTTATTCGATTTCTTATGTGTTTTATTACGTCTTGATTTTCTCTTTTTTGATTTACCACCTTCACGGGCAAGAGCCCAAAACTTTTTTAAAGTTGTAACATTTTTCTTATACAATCCGTCATTCAATTTGTTAATATCATTCTGAAATTGACTCAATTTACTATTTGCAGAGAAATTGATTGGAACACATTCTTTTTTGTAATTTTCTTCCAAATATTCCCACACAACATACATCTTTAATGGATTGTATAATGTTACATGAATTTTATCAAAATCTTTTTGTGTGAATGGACTTTGAACACCACTTCTTTTTATATTGTATCCTTTTGGGTTCAATAATGACTCCATTATGTTTACTTCATAGTTTTCCGAGTCTATTAAATATGAATAATTATTGTTTTCTTCTACACACTCTTGTTCACTCCAGTTTTTGTCAGTTATTTGTCGAGTTTGTTTAGGATATAAAATAAACTCTGGAACACCCATTTCTCCTCTAACGTCGCGATGAAGCAAACTATATTTATTTAGATTTGTGTATTTATCTCTATGCTTTTGAGAGTCCATTTGTGCTATCGCTATCATTCCTGCTATATCTGGATTATCTTTCAAAAACTCTTCTGAGAAACAAGGGTCAGCATCGATTCCTTCTTTTCCTTCACAAAAGTCAGGTTCTAAATCAAAGCAAGTCTGTATAAAATCATAGTTTTCACGTGTTGTTTTAGATTTAACTTCTCTACTCAAATATGAAGGATTAATTAAATTTACAATCTTCAAAGTTTTTTCTACAACAAATATTTTAAAATTATTCCTCAGATAGGCAGGATAGGGATAAAAAAATACGTTAAAATTTTTGTTTAAACAATATTTATCATTATTATGGTAGTACGCATCATTGATGCCACAAAAATCCTGAGGAAGCGCGTGCCTCCCTCCTCCTCTCGTGCGAAATAACAACGTACCTCTTGGAATTATCATTATTGGAACATAAACGTCCTTGTATTTTCTTAATTCATAAACTCCATCTTTAATAAATTCTTCTTTGGCATTATGAGATAGTTCCAATCCAAATTGTTCATACTCGATTGGATTAATATAATTTTGAGGTATTTCTCCATATGCGTTTTTAGCATTAATATTTGCACCTGCTTCTATAAGTAGTTTGGCTATCTTAGATAATTTAGTTTTAAAGGCATAGTGTAGAGGCGTATCTTCATTATTATCCTTGACATTCACATCAGCACCTTTTTTTATTAAATAATTAACATAATAAACCAAGTCATTTCTTTTTGTATCGAACATAAGGGATAAATGTATAAGCGTTCTTCCATTATTAATACGAGCATTCACATCAGAACCTTTATCAATGAAAGTTGAGACCAACAACATATTCGGTATCATATTAATTCCCATTCCCCATGCATGGTGTAGAGGCGTCCAACCATATGGATCACGAGAATTTATATCAGCACCTTTATCAATCAGAGCCATGACTATTTCTGTTAGATTTGTACCATCTCGTATTGCAATAAATGCAAGATTAAGAGGTGTATATCCATCATTATTACTAGCATTCACATCAGCACCTTTATCAATCAAAAGCATGATTATCTCCACTTTTGGAGTTCTTATTGCTAAATGTAGAGGTGTATTATTATCTTTATCACGGGCATTTACATCAGCACAATTATCAATCAAATTCTTAACCAATTCTATGTTACGATGTATATAACAAGCCTCATGTAGAAGTGTCATTTGATAATAATTACTTCTAACATCCACATCAGCACCAAGTTTTACCAATTCCTTAATTTCTTGAATATCAATATTTTTTAATTTTTGTAAATCAAGAAAAGATTTTAAATTATTGTTTAAAATATCTTTATTTATTGTAGCTTCTCCTTTTATCGGCTTACTATTACATTTACCACCACCATTCATATTTGTTATTAATCGTCTTGACTTATTATTATTATTTCTTATTTTCTTTGATTTCATATATATATATTAAACATTTAATAAAAAATATAATTAGTGTTTAAATAATTTAAGTCCAATTAAATCATCATTATTAATATATTCAATAGATGCACCTCCACCGGTTGAAATATGAGTAAAATTATGTTTATATTTATTAACAAAACCGCCTGTATCACCTCCTCCAATAATAACTTTTTTATTTTTATTTTTATTGATAGCATTAATTAAAATTTGAATCAACATCTCTGAACCATATTTAAATTTATGATTTTCAACAACTCCTAATGTACCATTCCAAAATATAATATCATTTTTGTCAATTAAATCACTAAGTGTAATTAATGATCTCAATCCTATATCAAAAAAATTCATATTTTCTCTCAAATCAAATGTTGAAATGTGAGATGGAATTGTTTTTAAACTCTCACTAGCTAAACCATCTTCCATTAAAGTTATTTTAGCTTTATTATTAGAAATCTCTTGTAAATAATCATTCATATTATTTTTAATGATACTATTAATGTTTCCTCCTGCAATGTATATATTATCAACTTTTTTTGACAAATTCAATAATAAACTTATTTTATCATCCATTTTACCTCCACCGATTATTGCTAATACTTTACTATTTGTAATATTACCTGTTATCATTTTTAATGCTTTAATTTCATTGTCTACTAAATATCCATAAGATTTATCAGTTAATAAAATTCCTGTAATACTAAGATGATCTCTGTGCATACAACCAAATGCATCATTAACATAACAATCACCGAGATTATTTAAAATCTCTCTAGAATTAGAATTAATAATATTTTTATATTTTGTTTCACAAGAATGAAATCTGATATTTTCTAATAAAAAAATTCTACATTTTGAATTATTTAATGTTTTAATAGTAGATTCAGATAAGCCTTCTGGTAAAAATTCAATATATTCATTTAAATAATTCTCTAATTTATTTTTAACAATAATAAGTGAATCTTCTTGTGAATGTTTTGCAGGTCGTCCTAAATGAGACATAATGATTAATTGTTTTGGAGAATCATTCAATATTCTTTTTAATGTAGGAATAGTAGATTTAATTCTATAATCATCTGTTATTTCATTATTTATTCTAGGAACATTAAGATCCAATCTCACAATTACTTTTCTATTTTTATAAGATTTATTTTCAATAAAATAAGAATTAGTATTAAAATTGCTTATTGTCTCTAATAATTTGATTAATTGACTAGCATAGGACCATTCATTATCATACCAAATCATAATTTTAAATTGATTATTTTTTAAATCCAAACAAGCATTTTTATCAATTATAGATGGACAAGTAGTAGAAATAAAATCAGAACTAACAAGATTATCATTATTAACTTTTATAAATTTATTCTCTGAAAAAGACTCAAAAATTTCATTTAATGTAGTAGATCTCTCTAACTCAACATTTAAATCAATTAATGAAACATTATTTACTGGTACTCTAACAGAAGTTCCTGTAATTTTATCTTCCAATTCAGGAATAATTTTATATATAGATGAAGATGCACCAGTAGTATGAGGAATAATATTATTAAATATGGATCTATTTGTTCTACTTTTTGAATTTGCAGTATCTACAACTTTTTGACTAGAGGTAGATGCGTGAATAGTAGTAAAATTAGACGTTTTTATTCCAAAATTATTTATTAAATCTCTCAATACTGGTACAATAGAATTAGTTGTACAAGAAGCATTACTTATTATTTTTTCATCATTATATTCATTATGATTAGCCCCATATACAAACATAGGTGTATTATCTTTTGCAGGAGCACTCATTATAACATAGTCTACATTATGTTGTTTTGCTTTTTCTTGGGTTAAATAAACACCAGTAGCATCAATAATATGATTAATTTCATAATCTCTCCAATTTAATTGTTTTGCATCTCTGTTTCTCAAAATATATACTAATTTATTGTTAATTTTAAAACTATTATTATCAATAATTTCTATAATAAAATCGTTACTATATTTATGAACTGAATCAAATTTTAAATAAGATTCTAATTTATTTATATCAAAATCTGGTGCATTAATTACCTTAATCTCTATAGATTTGTTATGGATTAATTGTAAAAAAATACATTTACCTATTCTACCAAAACCATTTAATCCAACGGATAGCATATATATTACAAAAATAGATATTAATTATAAATATTTTCAGTATTTACTTCTTCTAAATTATTTGCATTTTCATTTTTCTCTATATAAGAGTTAGGTTTTGATGTAACTAACCAATAGAGATCCCATAAAAATAAAACAATAGAGAATGCAATAATAAATAAATCATTATATTTTATTCCTTTATAAAATAAAATAGGCGCAACAATAATTAATGCAACTAACCTTCCGGGTTGATCATTACAAAAATCCAAATTCATTTATATATATGAGATATAAATTTTTGATTGAATGATAAGAAAAGTTATTAAATTTATATAAAGATAAAACAAGAATAAAAAGAGAGAATGGTAGTAATTTGTGAGAAACCCTATGAAAATGCCGAATATAATGAATATTTTAATAATTATCCTTTTGAATTATCTGATTTTCAAAAATATGCAATTGAAGCAATAGTAACAGGAAATCATAGTTTAGTAACTGCTCATACTGGTTCTGGAAAGACTTTACCAGGAGAGTTTGCAATAGAACATTTTGTAAAAAAAGGAAAAAAGGTGGTTTATACAAGTCCAATAAAGGCATTATCAAATCAAAAATATTATGAATTTACAAAGAAATTTCCGGATATTAGTATAGGATTATTTACAGGAGATATAAAAACAAATCCTTGTGCAAGTGTTTTAATAATGACAACAGAGATTTTAATGAATTATTTATTTACTTTGGATACAAATAATGAATTTATTGATGAGAGAAATTACGATTTTCAATTAAATATAAAAGATGAATTAGCTTGTGTGATATTTGATGAAGTTCATTATATTAATGATTTAGATCGAGGACAAAATTGGGAACAAACAAT
>CENJ01041236.1_pt1 | contig 26461 bp, 21 predicted proteins | sample 356161 | NCBI WGS metagenome assembly CENJ01 (sample SAMEA2619531, study PRJEB7988) | marine metagenome | biome: marine biome (ENVO:00000447); feature: surface water layer (ENVO:00002042); material: "saline water (ENVO:00002010), including plankton (ENVO:xxxxxxxx)" | depth 5 m | reverse complement strand
ACATTTGAAATTCATAATTCCTTACTCTCTGAATTTGCCGTACTTGGTTTTGAATATGGCTATAGCAATATGGCACCAAATGCACTTACAATTTGGGAAGCACAATTTGGAGACTTTGCCAATGGAGCTCAAGTGACAATAGACCAATACATAGCTAGTGGACAAACCAAATGGGGCAATTACAGTGGTTTGGTAATGCTATTGCCTCACGGCCATGAAGGTCAAGGCCCTGAACACAGCTCTGCAAGATTGGAGAGGTATTTACAACTTTGTGCAAACCAAAATATGCAAGTGTGCAACATTACCACGCCAGCAAATTTTTTCCACGCTTTAAGACGACAGATTCACCGAAATTTTAGAGTGCCTTTGCTAGTCATGAGCCCAAAGAGTTTGTTGAGACATACTAAAGCGGTAAGTGAAATAAAAGATTTTACAAGCGGAGGATTTAAAGAAATGATTAAAGATAATGTAGTAGAGCAAAATGCCCGAAAGTTAATTTTTTGTTCGGGGAAAATTTATTTCGATTTACTAGAGAAGCAACAAAAGGAAAATATTGTAGACGTGGCCATTGTTAGAGTTGAACAACTTTATCCAATGCCAGAAAATCAGATGATTCAAGAAATAAAAAAGCATCCTAAAGCAAATGTTCTGTGGGTGCAAGAAGAACCCAAAAATATGGGTTCATGGCAACATATGCTGCGCTATGATTGGCCTACACAATTTACTTACCTAGGGAGACAATCAAGTGCCACGCCTGCAACAGGATATGCAAGCGTGCATTTGAGTGAACAAAATGAAATAATTAAAAAAGCTTTTGAATAAAATTATGAAGCGCACCATTACATATACTTTGACTGATGAGGCACCCATGCTGGCTACTTACTCTCTTCTCCCTATTGTCAAGTCTTTTCTTAATAAAATTGACGTAGAAGTTGAATTGAAGAATATTTCTTTGGCAGCAAGAATCCTTGCTCAATTTCCAGAGCAGCAGGTAACCAATGACTTAAATGTGCTGGGCAAGATGGTCAAAATGTCGGATTCAAACATCATCAAACTACCAAATATTTCGGCTTCTGTTCCACAACTCAAAAACGCTATAAAAGAGTTACAAGACAAGGGGTATTTAATTCCCAATTTCCCTGAAAATCCTCAAATGGAAAAAGAAAAAGAAGTTGTACAAAAATACAATAGGGTCAAAGGTAGTGCCGTCAACCCAGTTCTGAGAGAGGGGAATTCTGACAGACGGGCTCCAAAAGCGGTCAAAAATTTTGCAAAGAAAAATCCACATCGAATGGGTAATTGGTCAAAGGACAGCAAAACAAGGGTGGCCACCATGCAAAATGGCGACTTCTTTCACAACGAAAAGGCTCTAACACTAAAAGCAGCTACAAAATTCAAAATTGTATTTGAGGATACAAAAGGAAAACAAAAAGAACTGAGAGCATGGGCGCCTTTAGAAGCTGGTGAAATATTGGACGCTTCTGTATTTCAAATAGATAAGCTTTGTACTTTTTTAGAAGCGCAACTGGAAATAGCAAAAAAGGAAAACCTTTTGTTTTCAGCGCATCTTAAAGCGACAATGATGAAGGTTTCCGATCCCATAATTTTTGGTCATGTTGTAAAAATATATTTCAAAGAATTGTGGAATAAATACGGCACCTTGCTTGATGATATTCATGTCAACCCTAATGACGGAGTGGCTGTTTTAGAGCAAAAACTAGCAATACTCAGCACTGAAAAACAAGAAAAAATAAAAAATGAAATGCTACAAATAATAGCAAATCAAGCAGATTTAGCTATGGTAAACTCAGCTAATGGCATCAGTAATTTGCATGTTCCTAGCGATGTTATTATTGACGCCAGTATGCCCGCCATGATAAGAGAAGGTGGCAAAATGTGGAATAAAGAAGGCAAAATCCAAGATACTTTGGCGGTTATCCCTGAAAGTAGTTATGCGGCTGTATACCAAGCAACTATAGATTTCTGTAAAGAAAATGGTGCCTTTGATCCAAAGACTATGGGCACAGTTAGCAACATTGGCCTCATGGCACAAAAAGCCCAAGAATATGGAAGTCATGATAAAACATTTGAGCTTAAAGAAGCAGGCATCATCCATGCGATTGATGAAAAAGGAAATACACTTATTAGCAAAGAAGTAGCCAGCGGGGATATTTTTCGAATGTGCCAAGTAAAAGATTTACCTATCCAAAATTGGATAGATCTCGGTATAGAAAGAGCGGAAAAAACAGGTGACCCAGCAGTTTTCTGGTTGGACGAAAATAGACCTCACGATAAAGAAATCATCCTAAAACTTAGGCACAAGCTAAATGAAATAGATACAAGTCATCTTAATATAAAAATCTTAAACCCTGAAGCGGCGACGCGCTTTACCTTGCAAAGGGTAAAAAATGGAGAAGATACCATATCTGTTACAGGAAATGTATTGAGAGACTATTTAACAGATTTATTCCCTATTTTGGAATTAGGTACAAGTGCCAAAATGTTGTCAATTGTACCGCTAATAATGGGTGGTGGGCTCTTTGAAACCGGGGCTGGAGGTAGCGCACCCAAACACGTTGAACAGCTAATCAAAGAAAACTATCTGCGTTGGGATAGCTTAGGTGAGTTTTTGGCAATTGCTGTTTCTTTAGAGCATCTAGCACAAAAAAATAATAATGAAGACGCGCAAATCATGGCCAATTCTTTAGACCAAGCTACCGAAAAATTGCTCAAACAGGGCAAATCTCCTAGCAGAAAATTAGGCGGTATAGACAACAGAGGAAGCCACTTTTATTTGGCATTATATTGGGCAGAAAAATTGGCTGAACAAGATAAGAACCAACAATTAAAAAGAATATTTTCTTCTCTTTACAAGCAATTGGCTCAGCATGAGGAAACAATCAATAAAGAATTAATTCAGGTGCAAGGGAAAACAGCAGATATAGGTGGTTACTATTGGCCAAATGAAAAAAAGACTATAGAAATAATGCGACCAAGCAAAACCTTCAATGAGCTTTTAGATAAGTTTTAGCCAAACAAATTGAGTCATTTGGTCGTATAAATGAAATGCTCAAGATAGCTTTTTCGCCTATTTACAAGTATGAGCTGCCTGAAGGTCATCGTTTCCCTATGGAAAAATATGAATTGCTGCCTGAGCAGTTGATTTACGAGGGTACTGTAAGTGAAGACCAGTTTTTTCACCCACCATCAATTTCAGACCAAGAAATTTTACGCACCCACAGTGCAGAGTTTTTACACAAATTAAACAACAACACTTTATCAAAATTGGAAGCGCGAAGAATTGGTTTCCCAATGAGTCCCAAGCTTATTTCTCGAGGTAAGCACATAGCAATGGGCACACTAATGTGCGCGCGTTATGCCATGGTAAACGGTGTGTCTATGAATATTGCCGGTGGAACACACCACAGTTACGCAGACAGGGGAGAAGGCTTTTGTGTATTCAATGATTTCGCCATTGCTTCAAATATTTTGCTCGCCGCCGGAGAGGTTCAAAAAATTTTGATCGTAGATTTAGACGTGCATCAAGGAAACGGGAATGCAAAGCTTTTTGAAAACGATAAAAGTGTGTTTACCTTCAGCATGCATGGTGCCAAAAACTACCCGCTGAAAAAAGAAAAATCAGATTTGGATATTGCATTACCAGACGGTGTTGAAGACAAGGCTTATTTGAATTTACTCAGCGAACATCTGCCCAAATTGATAGATAAAGTTGAACCTGACCTAATTTTTTACCAAAGTGGGGTGGATATTTTAGAACACGATAAACTGGGTCGATTGAAGGTAAGTATGGCGGGCTGCAAGCAAAGGGATGAAATGGTTTTTTCTTTGGCAAGGAGCAATAAGGTGCCCATTGCGGTAAGTATGGGTGGGGGTTATTCACCAAATATCAAGCACATCATTGAAGCCCATGCAAATACATATCGGGTGGCACAAGAGATGTATTTCTAAATTTATTAGTAAATTAACGCTAGAAAAAGTTAAATCTGTTCAAGTCAAGCAGTTAAATGAAATAGGCTAATTAACTGTTATTTTTTCAATATGAACATGATTTAAATCATATTCGGGGAATTTTCTTGTTTTTTGAATTATGATTTGAATCAATATTACTTGCAAAAACAATACATAAATTGTCGCTATGAATAAACTATTTTTATTAGTGGTGGCAACATTTGGAATGTTGTTTACTACAAATTGCAGTAAAGCACAAAGCCCAACATTTAATCGATACAACTTTCCTGAAGGTACAGAATTTAACGAAGTAGATAACACCGTTTATTTTACTGTTCCTGAAGGTTATACCGTCATTGGCGTAACCGAAAGTGAAGCATTTGTCAATGGAGGAACAGATGGTTCGGTAAGATGTATGTGTAAAGATGGTGGCGAAGGGTGCGAACCAGCTTATGCATTGGGAAAATATAGTTGTAATATGGTGAGTTGCGACCTTTGCAAAAAAAATCAAGTATAAAAATAGAAGATAATTACGTGGAAGTTGTAGAGATGGTAATATTTGAAAAAGACAAAGTAGAAGGCATAAATGATTTTTCAGATTTAGAAGGCAAAGTAATGCTACCTCCTGCCTTTCACAATCACCCTATTGTTGAAAAGGAATTAATATTTGTTGAGGAGAATTTAATTCACTCAGATAACCCAAATAATAGAAAAATTGTATTTGTAAATATTGGAGATTATATCGTTGCCCTTGATGTCCCAGCAGATACAGACAACCAATCGCCTTTTATTGACGGTAATTCTTTAGGCAGTTCCATGAAGTGTAAATGTAATGTTGCTGGAAAATGTACTAAATACAAAAAATATGTTGCTACGTTTTGCAATAGTGATAAGTGTAGCGATTGCACACTAAGCGGAATTATCAACAATCCAAGAAACGGCAATACAAAAAGTTTCACTATTAAAGATGATATAATTACCCTTAACTAAAAATGAATAAAGTTCTACGCTCTTTCCTTTGTTGTTTTATTTCAATAGCCACTAAAGCACAGATTAGTAAAGATATTTTGGAGGGTGCTAAGGTGGCGGTTGAAATTATGAGTTTAAAAAAGAACAATAAAGAAACTGAATCAGAATGCAATTCCAATACTGCTGATTTTTGCATATTCAATAAAATGCAAGAAACTATTTCTGTTGAACTGAAAGATAAGAAATCAGAGAGTGATGAGGCTACAACATTAATTACACCATCAGGAGCTAAAGAGTGTACCTATGAAATTGTTGCGAGTATCTATCAATATAAAATTATAAATACCAAACAGAATAAAATTATAAGAGCTGGCGAAATGAAAATTAAACCTTGTGATGAAGTAGTTTTTACTGTTAAATGATAAGATAAAAATCGGGTGTCACTTTTAACAAAAGGGTAGAGCTTTAAAGTTCGCCTTTTTTTTATTCAATTTTTTCAAGAAACCCATTCTATTGTATCAATCCAAGCCTCGATGGGAATATTTAGTTCTGTTGTGGGTTCTTGTTTTTCTGCTTGTTTATATTTCGGTAAAACATAAGGCAAAAGTTTGATTATTTTCTTGTTCATTCTGGTCATGGTAAGCTAAGGCGAATTCTATTTCATAGAATAGAGATTTTTCATAATGATAATATAGAGTATAGGCCTTCATTTTACAGCCACCCTAATTGGAAGTGGCTATTTTTTTCTACAAAGCAATCAATCAGATAGTTTTGAAGTCAATTCGATAAAACTTATTGAAGAGGGACTTTTAGCTATTCAGCAGGGAAATTATCATGTTTGAAGGAGTAAGATTTTTGGTGGGCGATGTTGGATTCGAACCAACGACCCCCTGCTTGTAAGGCAGGTGCTCTAAACCAACTGAGCTAATCGCCCTTTTTTTGGGAGGGCGAAAATAGAACAAAAATTCAATAGTAAAAAAATAAAGTGGGCTCAATACTATACATAAGACAAATAACGTGTTAAACTAAAGTTGTTCGCTTTTTTTGCAGAGTTCAACTTTGTAGCCGATTGAAAAAAATTAAAAAAATAGCAAAAATTTTCGCTCTGTGTCTAACGATATTTTTACTGCTGTTTTTTTCTGTTGCCTATTATTTGGGCAGCCAGGCAAAAGATTTGTTAATGGTCGAAATAAATAAACAACTAGTTGTAAAAGGCCATTTACAAAAACTATCTGTTGATCCGTTTTCTTCCTTCCCTTTTATCAATATTCAGCTTCAAAATTTGCGTATAGAAGAGTCTACTCAGCATTTCCAAAAAGATCTATTGGGCTTAGAGTCACTACAATTGACTTTTCATCCAGTAAAAATTTTTCGTGGTAAATGGGAGGTAGAGAAAATTCGTATTTCAAATGGTCAAATACGAATATTCAAAGGAGCCAAAAACAACAACTTTCAAATAATAAGACCATATAAGAAAAATACCAGCAATGACCAAAACCCGTTCTGGTCTTGTAAGTTGCTAGAGTTAAATAACATTGAGGTTTTATTTGAAGACGACAAGGCAAGTCAAGCACATTTATTTTTGACAAAAAGCAAGGTAAAAATAGCACTTGACAGCATCTGGTCTTTTAATCAAAAGTCAGAAATGGTAGTAAGAAAATGGCAAAATAAAGGTGAGAAATTGCCCAAGAACTTGCACATTAAACTTCTTGGAGATCTTCGCATACATCAAAGAGATAAAAAAGGATATTTACAAAAGATGCAGCTCAATTTAAATCATGCTGGTGACTTGTCACTTAAGGGAGATTTTTCTTGGACGGAAAGTTCAAATAAATGGCAAGTAGAATATGCTTCGGAACAAATTTCGCCATCTATTTTGCTTTACTCATTGGCCGCGGATTCTAAAATACCTACCAAAAATATTCTAGGTTACCTAAAAGTTCAAGGCAGGGCGCACGGAGAAGATGGAAGGATCAGAACAAGTACAGAGATATATGGCAATAATTCGAGTTTTTCATACAAAAACAGGAGGTTTTCTTTAGTGAAATTTGGGGCAAACCACCAATTTAAAAATGGTCAACACCAACTGAACTTGGCACTAAAACAACTAAAAAATCAACAAAATCAACTTAGTGGAGAACTTAGCTACGCGCAAAATAAAATACGTTTAAAAAACATAAAGGGTAGCGTTCAAAGTACCTTTTTGACATCAATGGGATTAGAAATACCTGGCGAGTCGAATTTGCTCATACATTTTGATGCCCATGGCGATATACAAAACAATCAAGGCAAATGGCTTCCACAAAATAACTTAGTTGCTCATGCCAATATTAAAGGAGATTATAAAGAGATGAATAGAGGAGTAAATTTTGAAAATTTCGATGTTCAACTAAATCTACAAAATAAACGAACCCAATTGCAGTGTCAGAAAGGGTTGCTGAACAAATCCCCGGTGGAAGCTAAAATAAATGTAGAATATCGGGTCAATCAAAATACATGGGCATATACGGGTCAAATATCACTTGATTTTTTAAAAATGGATGAGCTATATAAATCTTTTAAAAAGAAACGACAGAAGCCACTAAAGGGTGCCTCTCCAGAAATTGAGGGTGGCCTGATTTTGAATATTGATGAATTTTCTTTTGACAATTTTGTGGCTACAGATGTTCAAGGGAAATTTTTTCACAACAAGCAAAATTGGTATTGGAGTAATTTAGCTTTTCAAAGCTGTGATGGTCAAATATTGTGTAATGGGGGCTATGCAAATGAACAACTACAAAGCAAGCTTGATCTTAATCAGGTAGATATTCAAAAATTATTTAAAAGTATGGATGAATTTGGTCAATCAGAAATTGGTTCAAAAAATTTAATGGGAATGGCCGACATCAAATTAGATTTTTCGGCGAAAATAGATTCTTCAGGTTTTGTATTGCCAAGCATCAAGGCCAAAGCGCAACTTAAGATTCAAGATGGGAGGCTATATAAATACAAAACTTTGCAGGAAATTTCAAAATTGTTGGATGTTAATAGTTTGAGTGATGTGAGGTTTAAGACCTTAGAAAACACCCTTGAAATAAAAGATCAGCAAATTATTTTTCCTCCCACGCTCATCCGGAATGATTTGGTAAATCTCGAGATTTCGGGTAGACACAGTTTTGATAACGAAATTGACTACAAGGTAGAGCTTGATATTGGCAGTTATTTGGTAAATAAATCCGTTTTCTTCAAAAAACGACGAGATAGAGGTATTGAAAGCACGGCAAATAGTAGCAAAGTAAGCTTGAAAGTGAATGGAAATGCGCTAAATCCGAATATAAAAGTTGTCAAGAAACCGAGGGGAAATAAGGCAAAAAGAACAGATGAGTCGTCTTTATTCGATGAATAATTTCTTTTAAACATAAAGTACAATAAACCTCAAGTTTTTCTGCTTTATTATCAACATGTTTGGTCTTTAAGAGTCGTATCTTTCTAGATGACCAAAATAGCTTTTTGGAAGATTGCCATGCGAAGCGTCATGATAGTCCGTGTAACTGCAAGGAAAAAAAATAGGCTTTCCAGCAGATAAGTTTGGAATGTTGTACCACCACCTATCAGTTCTTTTGCTTTTGTAAAATGAGAGCACTACCTCGGGTTCTACTTGACATGTATACACCATAAAGTTTTCATGCCAATTGGGATGGTCACTTTTTCGGTTGGACATCCCTTCTATAAAATGCCATATATTCTGAGCCAATAAACGATGATCTTGGGGGGAATTTGAATTTCCTCGTGCATTCATAAGCGCATAGCACCTAATCATATCATTCATGCCAGAGAACCAAGCCAATTGACACATTTCATAACCATTAATCCCGTTGGGTAGGTGCATACTATTTTGCTGAAAACTTGCGGTTTCTATAGCATTACAATCCATAAAAACAATTTGGCTTTCACGAATAAAAGGTTCTGCTTGTTGAATATCTTCTTTTAAAATCCCTAGCCTCATTAATTGAAAATTCATACTCTCTGCTGTGCTAATATTGGTGCGGGGATTTAAATAGTTTTGAAAGCCAAGTAGACGAACATTGAATAAATAGTTTGGCTCGTGTGTACAGACTTTATGTAGAAAAGAATTCTCCTCAAGTTCAATTTTGGGAGAAATTTGAGTAAGGCTAATGTCTTGTTTTAATTGTTCACAACTTTGATAAATAGTATGATTTACCTCTTCAAAATCGGTATGGTTTATCACGAGAACGACCATATTACAGGCATAAAGTTCTTCTATGGTTTCTTGTAAATTTTTCATCGAGTTAAATTGCTTGACCTGAAAAAACCCAAAATCATATGTTTTTGGCCAAATATTTTGAGGAAATAAACAATACAAAAAGTCGCGTACCATTTTGGCGTCCTTGACTTCGTGTCCGACGCTAAAAATCACCACACCTTCTTCAGGGTTTTCTTTAAAATCATGAATATCTAGTATTTGGTTACCCAGTGAAAGTTTCGGATATCGGTCTAATTTTGGAATGGTGCTGAAAAAAGAATCTATCATTACCTTTGAATTTCAAAAGTAGATGACTCTATTTTGATTTTATCCACATGTATTTTATAACTGGTGCAACGGGTTTTTTGGGTGGACACATCGTTTGCCAGATGTTGATTGATAAAAAAGAGCTTGTGGCTTTAAAAAGACCTAGTAGTTCGCTTAAACAGCTGGAAATTATAGCTGATTATTACACCTCTATTGGTTACGAAATAGATTTGAATAAGGTGCAATGGTTGCAAGGAGACTTATTTGATGAGGAAATTATAAAGGATACACTGACCAAAGTAAAGACTGTAATTCATTCTGCAGGTGTTGTTTCATTTCATCCTAAAGATGCTCATCTGCTTTATGAAGTTAATGTAGAAGCAACAAAAAACCTTATCAATTACGCTTTGGAATGTGGGTTGGATTACTTTTTACATGTAAGTTCTGTGAGTACTTTAGGCGCTAAGTCTCATATGGAGATCAATGAGTCCTCAATGTTTTATGAGGAAGGCAAAGGGCATTATGCAAAGTCAAAATATCTTGGAGAAGTGGAAGTTCATCGAGCTTCAGCCGAAGGCCTGCGAGTAGGGATAATAAATCCAAGTTTGATTATTGGTGCTGGAGATTGGAGCTCTGGAACAGCACATTTTTTTAAGCTTTTCGGAGGAAAATTTCCATTTTATGGCATAGGCTCAACCGGTTTTGTGACGGCAACTGATGTAGCAAAAGCAGTTTTATGGATGGTTAATGAAAGAAGCACTGAACAGTTCTTGTTAAGTGAAGACAATTATCCTTTCAAAAAAATATTTGATGTGATTGCAGAGCAATTAGGAACTAAAAAGCCTCAAATTCCTATCACAATTCGAAGGGCAGAATGGGCGTGGAGGCTCTTTGCAGTAAGAGAGGCCATAACAGGCAAACGAAGCTATTTTTCTGCTGAAAATGCTCGAAGTGCGGTACAAGATAGAAAGTTTGACGGTCAAAAAATACTGAAACAGGCAAATTCGTTTACCTATACACCAGTCCTTAAAGAAGTAGAAAAAATATGTACTTATTATAAAACTGTTCAGATTGAAAACGATTAATTCGTTTCTTCTGCTTGAACGGCTGGTGCTTCACCATTCTCTCCTTCGGGGGAAGATGCATCCGCACTAATACTTGCTCTTGTTTTTACACAAGAGATTATAGGATTTTCTGGAGAATCTAAAAGTTCTAATTTCCCTGAAGCAATATTTTTTACTCGAACGTTGTCTCCAATTTCCATTCCATCAATATTGATTTCTATGTAATTGGGGAAATCTTGAAGCTTACCTTTGGCTGTTACTTTTTTCTGGCGGGTTTGTAATTTACCTCCTTCTCGAACACCTGGCGCAACACCCACTGTTTGCACAGGAAGTTCTAGTGTTATGGATTTTTTTGGATCGAGATGCAAAAAGTCTGCATGAAGGATGACCTCACTTACAGGGTGAAATTGAATATCCTGTAATTTACATATATATTGTTCTTCATTTAAATCGAGTTGAACGATATACGTTTCGGGAGAGTATACCAATGTATTAAAATCATTTAAAAACACATCAAAATGGACATTTTGTCCATTGCCGTAAAAAACGCAAGGAACTTTGCCCTCTTGACGAATTTTTTTGGCAACTTTGGATCCGGTTTGTTTTCTTTTTTCTCCTTTTAAAGCGATTACTTTCATTTTATTTTTTTTTAAAAAATTACAGTTTTAGATGTGACTGGGTAGCTGGATCAATTTTGAATAGTGAGCTAATTGAACCATTGTTGGCTACATTTGATATGGCGTCGGCAAATAATGTGGCTACCGACAAAACTTTTACTTTAGGTGTTTGATTATTTTTCACTGGGATGGTATTGCATACCGCCAGTTCATCCAATTCTGAATGGTGAATTTTGGTATATGCTTGTCCACTTAATACAGGATGAGTACAAACGGCTCGCACACTATTTGCACCCTTTTCTTTTATTAAAGCTGCAGCTTTCACCAAGGTGTTGGCGGTATCACAAATATCATCTACTAAAACAATATCGTATCCTTTGACATCACCAATAATGGTCATTGATGCTACTTCATTAGCACGTTTTCTTTCTTTGTCACAGATGACCATTTCTACATTCAAAAATTTGGCAAATTCTCTAACCCTTTTTGACGCTCCAATGTCAGGAGCAGCCAACTTTAAATTCTTTAATCCCAAAGACTTTATGTAGGGAACAAAAATTACGGAGGAGTCTAAATGGTCAACGGGTATGTCAAAAAAACCTTGAATTTGGGGTGCGTGCAGGTCCATCGTCATGATTCGATCTGCACCGGCGGCTGTGAGTATGTTGGCCACCATTTTAGAACCGATGGGTACGCGCGGCTTGTCTTTTCTATCTTGTCTTGCAAGCCCAAAATATGGCATCACTGCAACTACTTTATATGCGGAAGCACGCTTGGCAGCATCAATGATAAGTAGCAATTCCATTAAGTTGTCTTGAGAAGGAAAAGTAGATTGAACAATAAAGATGGTAAAACCTCTAACCGATTCATTGATACTTGGCTGGAACTCTCCGTCGCTGTAACGCGCAATGTTCACAGAACCCAGTGGAGAGTTTAACTCTTGGGTAATTTCTTCACCGAGATAGTTGGATGCCTCTCCAGAGAAGATTTTGACTTGGTTTTTTAGCGCTGTCATAATTGTTCTACTGTCATCTAAACCTTAAAGGTGAAGATTATCATAAACTTGTGTTGCCCGACTAGGATTCGAACCTAGACAAACGGTACCAAAAACCGGTATCCTGCCATTAGATGATCGGGCAATTCCCCAATGGGCGGGCAAATTTAGGCAAGCTTTTTTATTCTACCAATTTTTAATTTGCTACATCGGAAATAAACTGGATGCGCATGATGTGCAATTCATCATGGCTGAATTCTTCATCAAATTCTTCATAAGCTAAGTCCAAAGAATTATCTTCAGATTCTTTGAAGTAATCAAAAATTTCGTCGCAGACCTCTTCATCCATTAGTTCATCTATGTAGTAGTATAAATCTAATTTGGTACCTGAGTAAACAATATTCTCCATTTCATTCAAAAGTTCATTCATGGTGAGGTTTACAGATTTGGCGATATCCTCAACGGGTAGTTTTTTATCAATGTTTTGGATGATGTGTATCTTTTTGATCGACTTATTTACTACCGATTTAAGTAAAATATCTTCTGGTCTTTCAATGTCATTTTCTTTAACATATTTAGCAATTACCTCGATAAATTGACCCCCAAATTTTTTCGCCTTGTTTTTCCCAACTCCATTGATATTCTCCATTTCGGATAAGTTAATTGGGTATTTTGTAGCCATGTCTTCGAGGGCACTCTCTTGAAAAATAACATAGGGGGGTAGGCCTTTGCTGCGGGCGACTTCTCGTTGTACTTCCTTTAGAATTTCAAATAAATTTTCATCGTGGATACTTTCAATTTTGCTGTTTTCAAAATCTTCTTCTGACACTTTTTCAAATTCTGTATCTATGGCGAGTTGAGAATCTATAGGTTGTTTTAAGAATTTTTTGCCTTCCTCAGTTATACTTATTAATCCATATTTTTCAATATTTTTCAATGCCCAACCATGAAGCACTGCATACCTTAAAAGACTTTTCCAAAAGATGTCTTGTCGCTTTTTCCCCAACCCGAAAAATGGCAATTCGTGATGTTTATAAGCTTTAACTTCCGGAATAGCTTTGCCTACCAATATATTCACAATATGCCTTGTTCTTACCATACCACCAGTTTGGCCAACTACAGTAAGCAATTGGGTTAGTTCGTGTGTTACGTCTTCTTTTTCTTTTGGATGTCTACAATTATCACATAAATCCAGACATTGATCTTTATTGTAGCTTTCTCCAAAATAATGCAATAAAAGTTCTCTTCTGCATTGAGAAGATTCTGCATAGCTAGCCATTTCTGCAATTAATTGTTCACCAATTTCTCGCTCAGATACAGGTTTATCTCTTAAAAATTTCTCAAGTTTCTCAATATCGTTTGGGTTATAAAAAAGTACACAGGTAGATTCTATTCCATCCCGTCCTGCACGACCTGTTTCTTGATAATATCCTTCAATTGACTTGGGTACATCATAGTGAATTATGAAGCGAACGTCGGGTTTGTCAATACCCATTCCAAATGCAATTGTAGCCACAATAACATCTACTTCTTCCATAAGAAATTGGTCTTGATGTTTACTGCGTGTTTTGGTGTCCATACCTGCATGGTAAGGAAGGGCTTTTATATTGTTGGCCTGTAAAATTTCTGCAACTTGTTCTACTTTCTTCCGACTTAAGCAATAAATAATCCCAGACTTCCCTCTAAATCGATTTATAATGCCAAGTATGCCTTTTAGTGTGGTTTCTTTGGCACCTTTTGGTCTTATTTCATAATAAAGGTTATCACGATTAAATGAAGACTTAAAAACTTTGGCATCCGACATATCCAAATTTTTCTGAATATCTTGTTGAACCTTAGGTGTAGCAGTAGCGGTTAATGCCATAATGGGAACATTGTCAATTTGCTTAACCATCTGTTTGATTTGTCTATACTCAGGTCGAAAATCGTGGCCCCATTCGGAGATGCAGTGTGCTTCGTCTACGGCAACAAAAGAAATATTCACAGACTTTAGAAATGCTATAGTTTCTTCCTTTTTTAAGGTTTCTGGTGCTATGTAGAGCAATTTTGTTTTCCCTAAACTTACGTCATTTTTTACCTTTTGACTTTGATTCTTTGTTAGTGTTGAATTTAAAAAGTGGGCGACTGCATCACTTTCCCCGAAACCTCTTATTGCGTCAACTTGATTTTTCATTAATGCAATCAGCGGCGAAATGATAATAGCACAACCTTCACTAATTAATGCAGGAAGTTGATAACATAAAGATTTCCCACCTCCCGTGGGCTTAATTATAAAGCAGTCGTTGCCTGATAAAATTGTTTCAATTCCGACTTCTTGATTTCCCTTAAATTTGTCGAAACCAAAAAACTCTTTCAGTGCAACTTTTAAATCTATAGATTCCTGTATCATTGATTAATAGGGCGCAAAAAACTGACATTTGCTTGGACTAAATTAAACAAAAATTGGGTTAAAAAAATATTAAAATTTTAAATAAGAAATTCAGTGAAAAATAAAATGGATAGAAATAGGCATTACGCAATAATTATGGCAGGTGGTATAGGTAGTAGATTTTGGCCTATGAGTAAAGAAAACATGCCCAAACAGTTTTTAGATATCTTAGGTATGGGCAAAAGTTTATTGCAAATGACTGTTGAGCGTTTTGAAAAAATCATACCTACAGAAAATATCATTATTGTAAGTAATTCAAAGTATAAAAAATTGATAAACAGTCAATTACCACAAATAGTGGATGAAAATCTCCTCATGGAACCAACGTCCAAAAACACAGCGCCATGTGTAGCCTATGCAAGCTATAAAATTAGAGTTAAGAATGAGAACGCTCTTTGCGTAATCGCTCCATCAGACCACCTAATAACTGATGAAGCGGCATTTTTGGAGTACATTGATAATGCTTTTGCCTTTGCAGCTGTAGAAGATGTGCTAATTACATTAGGTATTCAACCACATAGACCTGATACAGGTTACGGATACATTCAATATGACATAAAAAAGGATAAAGAAAATTTCAAAAAAGTTGTCACATTTACCGAAAAGCCTCATTTAGAATTGGCTCAAACTTTTTTAGACAGCGGAGATTTTTTGTGGAATGCAGGGATATTTATTTGGAATGTTGAGGCTGCGATTAAGGCATTTAAATCCTATGCAGAAGAAATAGATGAGTTATTTGGTGCCATATCAATCAACTATTATACAGATTTGGAGGAAGAATCCATCAGGGAAGCATATGAAAAATCTGCATCTATCTCTATAGACTATGCGATTATGGAAAAGGCAAATAATGTATATGTGTTGCCTTCTAGTTTTGGTTGGAGTGATTTGGGGACATGGAAATCACTTTATGATTTTGCGCCCAAAGATGGATCGAATAATTTTATTCTTGGTGAAAATATTCATGTTGAGGATACAACCAATTCTCTTATTATTTCTGAAGGAGAACGCTTGGTGGTGATAGATGGCTTAGAAGACGTTTTTGTTGTTAGTACAGATAAGGCTGTTTTGGTGTGCCACCAAAAAAACGAGGGAAAAATAAAACATATGGTAAAGAAAATAAGGGAAAAATTTAACGGATATTTCAATTAATGAGAAATATTGCTACGTTCATTATTATTTGCTTCTTCAATAACTTGTTGTATGCCCAAGCCTGGTATAAAAAGAATAGGGAATTGCCAAAAAACCATTTTATCCAAAATGCCAAAACTTTGGATTTGTTTTTTCAGCAGCTGGATTCATTAGTTTTTGGTAAAAAGTACGCCATTAACATTGTTCATATAGGAGATTCTCATGTGCAAGCAGATTATTTTACTCAAACGTGCAGAAGGCTTTGGCAAAGAGATTTTGGCAATGCAGGAAGAGGTTTTTTTATTCCATATCAACTTGCGTCAACCAATGGTTCTTCTTTTTTGGAGATAACATCTGAGGGCAACTGGGAAGCAAATAAGAGTACAAATTTCAGAGATAGTGAACCTTTTGGATTGTCTGGTCTCACAATATCAACAAAATCGGCTACTAGTAACTTTAGTCTAAAATTTTTAGATCAACAATCCCGATATGATTTTTTAGAACTTGATTGTTTTTATCGCGCTAGTGAGCACATCTTTCCGAAAATAAATGGTTTCTCAGGAAGAGATATCAATGGTGTTGGTAGACGTTATTTTTTTGATTCTTTACAAAATAACATTTCTCTCAAAATTTGGTCGGACTCAGTTAAACAGGGCGACTTCCACTTTTTTGGGTTTAATGCGAAAAATGGACATCCCGGCGTTTTGTATCATAGCGTAGGACTAAATGGAGCTAGTGTGAACAGTACACTTAAAAATACTTATTTCGTAAACCATTTAAAGCAGTTAAACCCTCAATTGGTTGTTATTTCTCTTGGAACCAATGATGGTTATATGCCACAATCAAAATTTTGTAATTATTGCTTCAAAAATGATTATCAACGCTTAATTAATAAAATAAAAGAAGCCATGCCGCAAGTTTGTATTTTGGTTAGTACACCAGGAGATAGTTACAGATATAGGCGTTATCATAATTTTAACAACCCTGCAATAAGGAGTGCTATAGCGGAACTTGCGGAAGCCAATAATTTTGCCATTTGGGATTTTAATCAATTAATGGGCGGGGAGTTCTCAATGAAAACTTGGCGCAACGAAGGTTTGGCACAATATGATTTAGTTCATTTTACACAAGAAGGATATGAACTTATGGGAAGTTGGCTGTACAAGTCTATTTTAGATGCTTATGAAAAAAGACTGGACTGATGTTGAAAATTAAAGAAATTTTTTTCTATAATTCTGGTAGTCCATTACTCTTCAATCATTATCATTTTTTGCTATTGTTTACTATAGCATTTGGTATTTTTACTTTATTCAATTTTAGCAAAAAGAAGCTTGCACGAAACGCTTTTTTATTTGTGTTTAGCTTGTTTTTTTATTACAAGACAAGTGGCTTATATTTCTTTATTTTACTATTCTCTACTGCAATTGACTTTTATTTAGGTTTGGCAATAGCTAAAACATCGAAAAGGTCATGGAAAAAAGTTTTTTTATCGCTAAGCTTATTAAGCAATTTTGGTCTACTTGTTTTTTTCAAATATGCCTACTACATAGTAGACATAATTAATTATTGGTTTGGCCTGAATTGGCATGTAATTAATTTTATGCACCTATTTTCAAATGAAATTTTTGCCTCAAATTTTGCAATCAATAGCATATTCTTACCTGTTGGTATTTCTTTTTATACTTTTCAAACACTTAGCTACAGCATAGACGTGTATCGAGGGAACATTCCTGCATCCAAAAGTTTACTTGATTTTGGGTTTTTCGTCTCTTTTTTCCCTCAATTGGTTGCGGGACCAATAGTAAGAGCGAAAGATTTTTTACCTCAAATACAACAAGAATATCAACTTTCCAGAACGCAATTTGGGAAAGCAATCTATTTGATAATCATTGGTTTGATTAAAAAAGTAGTTATTTCAGATTATATAAGCGTAAATTTTGTAGATAGGGTCTTTGAAGCCCCTGAATTATACAGTGGTTTTAGTAACCTCATGGCCGTTTATGGCTATGCATTACAAATTTATGCGGACTTTTCTGGCTATTCTGATATAGCTATTGGCCTCGCAGCCTTACTGGGATTTTCTTTGCCTATAAATTTTAATTCACCATATAAAGCATTAAGTATTACAGATTTTTGGAGAAGGTGGCATATTTCCCTCAGTTCTTGGCTTCGAGATTATTTATACATCTCTTTGGGCGGCAATAGAAAAGGCAATTTTAGAACCTATCTACATTTAATGATTACTATGTTGCTTGGTGGTTTATGGCATGGCGCGGCCACAAAATTTATTTGGTGGGGAGGTTTTCATGGCCTGGCATTGATTGTACACAAATTATATACTCAAAAATTCAAATGGTCTCAAAACCCTAAGGGATTTTACAAATTATATGCGCAAGTCCTTACATTTCATTTCGTATGTTTTTGTTGGGTATACTTCCGCTCCGCAAATATGGATATCGTTAAAGCAATGGGGAATCAGATTATATATCAATTTGAGGGGTTTCAAATATTTGAAATATTCCGTGCTTATTGGAAAGTTTTTGCTTTGATGATTTTTGGATTTATTACACATTTTATCCCTACCACCTGGAAGCAAAAAGCACAAATTACCTTTAATTCTTGGCCAAATCTGGCTAAAGTCATGTTTCTATTCCTTGTGGTTATATTATGTTTTCAGTCGGTTAGTTCTGAAAACCAGCCTTTCATTTATTTTCAGTTTTGATTTGTATTATTGCCCTATGAGAAATCTAATAGTTGTCTGTACCGTTCTGTTTTTTGGTCTTGTGGGTTTCCAAAAGTCGCTTTTAGCAAGTGATACCTTAAAAAATTGCAAGAATGGTCATTATTTTTTCAAAACATTACATGCGGCGGACGCCTTGGAGGTTCAAAATCAAAACCGAACATCTACCTGCTGGAGTTTTTCGGCACTTTCATTTTTTGAGTCTGAGGTTATGCGATTGGGGAAAGGTGAGCACAAGCTTAGTGAAATGTTTGTGGTTAGAAATGCATATATTGAAAAAGCAAAACAATATGTAAGGTATCATGGTAAAATCAACTTTGCTGAGGGGGGCGCTTTTCATGACATACCGTTGGTAATCAAAAATTATGGGATGGTGCCAGAATCGGTCTACGGAGGCTTAGAATATGGTTTAGACAACCACAACCATGGGGAAATGGTTGCTGCACTCAGTGGTTTCCTTAAAGGCATAATTGCAAATAAACAAGGTCAGTTGACCTCTTCTTGGCTAAAAGCTTTTGAAGGTATATTGGATGCATATTTAGGTGAAGTACCAAAAGAGTTTAGTTACAAAGGCGCAGTATATAGCCCAAAAACTTTTGCTTCTTCTCTAGGTCTGAATATGAATGATTATGTTGCACTTTCATCCTTTACTCACCATCCTTTTTATAGCCATTTTGTTATGGAAGTCCCTGATAATTGGGCGCAGAAAACGGTTTTCAACCTGCCCTTAAATGAATTTATGGCTGTAATGAAGGGGGTGATTAGCAAAGGTTATACTTTCGCATGGGGTGCTGATGTCTCTGAAAAAGGTTTCGCTTACCGTTATGGTTTAGCTATTGTACCTACTGATGAAAGTAAACTTGGAATGCGGGGGCAAGATAAAAATGGATTTAGAAGTGCTGGTGCTGAAAGGATGGGCAATCAACTACTTTATCCTGGTGCAGAAATGAAAATAGATCAGGCAATACGCCAAAAAGCATTCGATAATTATGCCACCACAGATGATCATGGGATGCATATTACTGGAATGGTAGTAGACCAAAATGGTATCCCATATTTTGCAGTCAAAAATTCTTGGGGAAAATCCAACTACTGTGAAGGTTTTCTTTATGCAAGCATGCCATATGTAGCTTATAAAACCATTAATATATTGGTCCATAAGAATGCTTTGCCAAAGAAACTAGTTAAAACGATTTACTAAAAAAAAGTAAACATATAAAAAAAGCCCGCTGTCAGCGGGCTTTTAGTTTTTTAGTTTTTTAGTTTTTGAGAAATTATTTGTTTAACACTGGTGACTGGGGTGTTTTTGGCTTTGTTTTCACATAACCCTTTATGGTAAGATGGTCTGTACCATTTTCACTATTGCTCTTCACCGTTATGGTTTTGACAAAATTACCTGGCCGACCTTGTGAATTATAAATGGCGGTGATAAAGCCTTCACCTCCAGGAGGGATTGGCTCTTTTGTCCATTTTGGTGTGGTGCAACCACAAGAAGCCTTAACAGAAGTAAGCAGAGCATCTGCATTGCCTTTATTAACGAATTTAAATTGGATAGTAGCTTGCGTACCTTCTTCAATGGTGCCAAAATCATGTTGGGTTTTTTCAAAAACCAATTTTGATACTTTAGCGTCTTGAAGAGTCACTTTGTCTTGGCCTTGGCTTGTATAAAAAAAGCCAAAAAATAGAGCCGATGCGATAATTATCTTTTTCATTGTTAGTCAAATGTATTACTTGTAGTATCTTTTAACAAATGTCGTGCCAAAAAGAAAACACGAACTTATTGTGCTTTGATTATATTCCCAATAATGCTTATTGGTACTTCCCCTCCCTTATTATTACTTATAATACGCAAAGTTTTGGTGAAATGACCATTTCTGTTTTCTGTATTAAACCATACTTCAATATGCGCAGTGTCGCCGGGAGCAATCGGATCTTTTGGCCATCGGGGTGTAGTGCAACCACAACTCCGCTCTATACTCGATATCCAAAGAGGAACTTGGCCAACGCTTACGATAGTAAATTTTGTTTTTGCTAAGGTTCCTTCTTGTAAATCTCCAAAATCATGAAATTGATGGACCAGTTTAATTTTTGCTGAGGAATCTACTACTTGGCCTTTACCGCTAATACATAGGATAAAAGAGAAAAAGCATAAAAAGACATTCTTGCTTATCATGATTTTCTAAAATTGGCTTTTGTTTTGTTTAAAAAAGCAGATGTTCCCTCAGAAAAGTCATCTGTTTGGAATGAATTGCCAAATTCCTCAATTTCAGTTTTGTGTCCATCTTGTTCAGAAAAATAGGCATTTGTACACCGAATAATAGATGCAATTGCCATGGGCGAGCGTTTTGAAATTGTGGAAATGATATCTAAACAATACTTCATTAAATCTTCTTGTTTTACTATAGCATTAACCAAGCCTATATGATGTGCTTCTTCAGCTTGGATGTTTTTGCCTGTCATATTTAGCTCAAGTGCTTTTGCTTTTCCTACCAATTGAATCAATCTTTGTGTACCTCCATAGCCCGGTGGCAATCCCAATTTCACTTCGGGCTGACCAAATACCGCGTTTGGGCTAGCAATTCTTAAATGACAAGCCATGGCAAGTTCATTCCCTCCACCCAGCGCATAACCATTGATCGCAGCAATGGTTGGCTTGCTGCATTGTTCCAGAGCATTCATTACCTCGTGTCCTTCAGCACTCATGGCTTTCCCCTCCTTGGAATCAAAATCTGCAAATTCTGCAATATCTGCACCTGCTGCAAAAGCTTTTCCTCCTTTGCCAGTTAGAATAATTCCGTGATTTTCATCATTTTTTTCAGCCACTTCAACTGCCCGTTTAATTTCCTGTAATAAATGCCTGTTTAATGCATTCATTTTTTCTTCACGGTTGATGGTGATAATACAAGCATTTTGGACTTTTCTTACGTCTATAAATTGGAACTCTGCCATCGTTTCAAATAAACATAATTTTGAGAATACTTAAGTTTGCTTAAACAAGAATGGATTCTTTCTATCCGACAACAAAAGCTGATTGGTATAAAAAAATCTCTAAAGATTTAAATATTGAGCTTGAAAAGATTCCAAGTTTCATTAATAGAGATGGACGCGCCTATAGCCCTTTTTTAACTCAAGAAGATCTCCCGACAAACTGGCAAAATATTTCTCAAGCAAATGCAACAGATAATTATTCACGGCCATGTTTGTTTTGCCCCATTTCTAGTGACAATAGAAAATTAGATAATTTGTTTAGAAAGTTTTCTAATCAGCCTACACCTAAATTATTCCTTAATGCTTCCAAGTTGCCTAGTTACCAAATTGAAGATGCAATTGACTCCTTTACTCCGATGCCAAAAGATTGGGATTTTGAAATTATTTTACCTAGGGCTGCAGACAAATTTTTGTATTGTTGGGGTCAAAAATTTGAGCCCATTTTAGACAATAATACCTACTGTCATATAGCGCCAAATCCACTTGATGGCGAAACAGAACAAGTTAATCCATTGCAATTAAAGACTTTTCATGTTATAAAATTCAAGGACGAAAACAGCCTAGAAAATTCAATTGGAAATCTTTTTGAAAAAATTTCTAATGAGCTTCTTGGAAGCTCCGTTCAAAAATTACTGGTTACTTGGCAAATTGGTGAGCATTTAATAGAGGAAATATCATCTATTCGTGCCTTTCGGTATGTTTTTTATGAATGGGCTAAAATACATTTTAAACAAGATATAAAACTTCAAATTCATATAGAATGTGGCCATTTTGAAGAAAGTGCTGAAAAAGCCAACCACCTTATTAACATATCACATCAAGTTTGCATGGGCGCATTGATCAATGCGGATTTTTTGTCTATTGACCACAATAGATTAGAAGAGAATTTTGCAGCCTATGAAACAATTGAAGTTATACTTTCTGAGGCAGAACTTGCTAACTGTAAAAATCCATTTGGTGGCAGCTACGTAATTGAAAAAATAAGTGCCGACTTGGCTAAAAACCTAATAGATAAAATTGCCCAACCAACAGCACTCGAACAAAAAACAGAAAAAAGAACAAAAGAGCATAAATATCAAGCTGCAGGTTTGGCACCGTATACTAGGGGACCTTACAGTACGATGTATGTAAAAAGACCATGGACCATTCGCCAATATGCTGGTTTTTCAACAGCACAAGAATCCAATGCCTTTTATAAAAGAAATTTAAAAGCGGGACAAAAAGGTTTATCTGTAGCATTTGATTTAGCCACCCACAGAGGATATGATTCGGATAATCCTAGGGTGTATGGAGATGTGGGTATGTCAGGAGTTGCCATAGATACAGTTGAAGATATGAAAGCTTTATTTGATGGAATTCCATTGGATAAGATTTCTGTTTCCATGACCATGAATGGTGCAGTTCTGCCTATTCTAGCATTTTTTATTGTGGCTGCAGAAGAGCAGGGTGTCCCAAAAGAAAAACTTAGTGGTACCATACAAAACGACATTCTAAAGGAATTTATGGTGAGGAATACATATATCTACCCACCCGAGGCATCCATGAAAATAATTGGCGATATCTTTAACTATACTGCCAAAAATATGCCTAAGTTTAATAGTATTTCAATCAGTGGTTATCATATGCAAGAAGCAGGAGCGAGCTCAGAATTAGAGTTGGCTTATACTTTGGCAAATGGCTTAGAATATATAAGACAAGGGATAAAAGCAGGCTTAAATATTGATGATTTTGCACCAAGGTTGTCATTTTTTTGGGGTGTTGGGATGAATTTCTATGAAGAAATTGCCAAATTAAGGGCCGGAAGGGAACTTTGGGCAGAACTGGTGCAAAAATATGAACCTCAAAATCCCAAAAGTCTTATGCTAAGAACGCATTGCCAAACCTCAGGTTGGTCCTTAACTGCCCAAAATCCGTACAATAATGTTGCTAGAACTTACTTGGAAGCACTAGCAGCAACTTTAGGAGGAACTCAGTCTCTCCACACAAACTCGCTTGATGAAGCTATTGCACTACCTACTGATTTTTCCGCAGCAATTGCAAGAAATACTCAGAAATATCTTCAAAAAAAATCTGGTGTTGTAGATTTTGTAGATGCCTTTGGTGGAAGCACACATCTTGAAAATTTAACTCAACAGCTAAAAAACAAAGCGTATAAACTTTTAGAAGAAATTGAAAACCATGGAGGAATGGCAAAAGCCATCCAAGGAGGCATTCCAAAACTTAAAATCGAGGAATCTGCGACAGAAAAACAAGCCAAAATAGACCAAGGATCCCATAAAATTGTTGGCGTAAATTATTTTAAGCGAGAGCAAAATTCAAAAATTGACATATTGAAAATTGATAACAAATTGGTGAGAAAAAGTCAATTAGAAAGCTTGAGAGAAATTAAAAAGAATAGAAATGAAAAGTTAGTGAAACAAGCGCTTGAGAATATAACCTCTAAAGCAAATAACAACCTAGGTATTCTTGAATCATGTGTTTATGCTGCAGAACACCGATGCACATTGGGTGAAATATCTACTGCATTGGAACAAGTATACGGAAGGTATCAAGCCAGTAATAGCGTCATTACGGGCGTATATTTGAAAGAAATGGAGGCAGAACATCATTTTCAAAAAGCTCAAATTTTGATCCAAAAATTTGTTGATGAACATGGAAGAAGGCCCAGAATTCTTGTAGCGAAAATGGGGCAAGACGGTCATGATAGGGGAGCAAAAATTATAGCATCGGGCTTTTCAGATATTGGTTTTGATGTTGACGTAGGCCCTCTTTTTCAAACCCCTGCTGAAGTGGTCAATCAAGCTGTTGAAAATGATGTTCATATTATAGGAATATCAAGTATGGCTGGAGGTCACACTACACTTATCCCTCAATTGATGAAACAGTTAAAAGAACAAGATTTTTCTAATGTAATCCTTGTTGTTGGTGGTGTAATTCCTGAAAGCGACCACTCTGAATTGAAAAAAATGGGAATCGATTTTATTTTTGGTCCTGGAACCATTTTGGGAGAAGCTGCCGTCGAAATTTTGAATAAAATGGCTAAATAATATGCATATATTTAGCTCTTCAAATCCAAAAATTAAACGACTCAAACAACTCAGTACAAAAAAATCCTTATGCAAAAAAGAGAATATTTTTTTAGTTGAAGGAGAAAAGGAAATCACTTTCGCGTTGGCTTCTAACTATAGATTAAAGGAATTATATGTTGGTGGAACATTGCCAGCGTCTCTTAAAAATTTTACTGATTTAGTTGTAAAGCTAAAAGCTGACCTACTAAATTCAATTTTATATCGAAAAGATGGCGATTCATTGTTAGCTATTTTTGAAAGGAAAAGGCACAATCTAAAAGACTTAAAGCCAACAAAAGATGGCATTTATTTTATCTTAGAATCTGTAGAAAAACCAGGTAACATAGGTGCTATATTACGTACAGCAGATGCTATCCAAGCTGAGGCAGTTATTCTTACCAATTCAAACTGTGATTTGTATAGCCCAAATGCCATAAGAAGCAGTGTTGGGTGCCTATTTTCTCAAAAAATTGCACTTACCCAAAATGAAGAACTGTATCAGTGGCTTCAAGAAAATCAGATTAAAATATTTGCAACAGACCTTCAAAATTCCAACAATTACCTTGATGAAAACTACACAAGTGCAACTGCATTTGTTTTAGGAACAGAAAATTCAGGTATAAGTGATTTTTGGAAAAAAAAGGCGGGTAAGAGAATTAAAATTCCAATGCTTGGTAAAAATGATAGTTTAAATGTTTCAGTAGCAGCCGCAATTTTTGCTTTCGAAGCCAAAAGACAAAGAATAAATGAAGAACCTTTTTGAGTACCTTATTTCGGGAGATCGCAAAGCGCTTGCCCAAGCCATTACCTTGGTCGAAAGCTCCCTTCCATCTCACCGAACAGAGGCAGAAAAATTAATAGAAAAAATAGTTGAACAACCCACAAAGTCAATAAGGGTTGCCATTTCTGGGATACCTGGTGTGGGAAAAAGTAGCTTTATAGAAGCTTTAGGAATCTTTTTGGTAGAAAAGTGCAATAAAAAAATAGCGGTCTTAGCAGTAGACCCAAGCAGTCCTTTAAGTGGTGGAAGTCTTTTGGGAGACAAAACAAGGATGCATAAATTATCTAGGTCAAAGGATGCTTTTGTGCGTCCTTCGCCAAATAACCAGATGCTCGGTGGTGTAGGCCTGAAAACTCGAGAAAGTATTTTGCTATGCGAAGCCTCGGGGTTTGATGTGATTTTGGTTGAAACTGTCGGAGTAGGCCAAAGTGAAACTCAAGCTCGTGCTATGGTTGACTTTTTTGCTACTTTTTTACTTCCAGAAACAGGAGATCAACTGCAAGGATTGAAAAAAGGAATTATTGAAATTTCAGATATAATCTGTATTAATAAAGCGGATGAAGATAATCTCCAAAAAGCAAGACAAACCGCCATTGAATACAAAACAGCTCTAGGTTTCCAGAATAAGCAGAAAATACCACAAAAACAAGTCTTAGAAACTTCTTCATTTCGACCAGAAACAGCTGAACTTTTTTGGCATACCATAGAAAAAATGGAGCATGAAGTAAAAAAAAATGGTTTGTGGGCTAAAAACCGTGAGTTACAAAAAAGCCAATGGTTGAAAGATACTCTGCTGTATCACTATCAAAAAAAAGCAGTAGAAGAATGGGCTAAAATCAAAGACGATAACTTCAGTACCCCCTATAAATTTACCCGTCAAAAATGAAAAAAATAAAATCAGCGAAGAAAAAGCCTTAATTTTCGGCCATGGATTTGGAATTAAACAAAAATGAAGACCACAACCGTCTAGAGCTTTCCAAACTCAAAAAACTAAAAACCAAAATAGCCCTCGGAGGAGGTAAAAAGTCTGCACAGAAACAAAAAGATAAGGGTAAACTTTTGGCCAGAGAAAGAATCAATTATCTTAAGGATGAAGAAGCTGATTTCTTTGAAATAGGATCATTTGCTGCAAACGAAATGTACAAAGAGTATGGTGAGGCACCAGCTGCAGGCGTTGTTGGGGGTATTACCAAGGTAAGCGG
>CENJ01020015.1_pt1 | contig 26498 bp, 23 predicted proteins | sample 356161 | NCBI WGS metagenome assembly CENJ01 (sample SAMEA2619531, study PRJEB7988) | marine metagenome | biome: marine biome (ENVO:00000447); feature: surface water layer (ENVO:00002042); material: "saline water (ENVO:00002010), including plankton (ENVO:xxxxxxxx)" | depth 5 m | reverse complement strand
TGTGCACCACCATAGGGGCCAGGTGCATTATGAACATATCCATCACGCTCTTTACTGTTAACAACTAACTTACCGTAGGTGCCCTCTGCAAGCTCAAAGTCAGAGATAAACTGGGCTTGTGTCAGGCCATAGTTTCCAAGAGTAAGCTTAGTTTCTATTCCAGATCCGTTAGGTCTCTGAGATATTAAGTTAATTGCTCCACCAAGAGTATTCCTTCCATATAAAGTTCCTTGAGGACCTCTTAGGATTTCTACTCTTTCTAAGTCAACGACATCAAAGATAGCTCCTTGAGTTTTACCTAGATAGACGCCATCTAAGTAAACACCTACGGTTGGCTCCCATGTGATCGCAGGATTAATTGTTACGCCGCCTCTCATAGCGATGGTAGCAGAAGTATTGTTTGAAGGAGTTTCAACCAACATGACATTGGGTGATATGCCTGCCATATCAACAACATTCTTAATATCTAAGTCTTCTATGGTTGATGCAGTGATTGCGGTAAGTGCAATTGGCGTATCTTGAAGCGACTGTTCTCTTTTTTGAGCAGTTACCACAACTTCCTCAATGCCACCAACTGATCTGACTTCCATGCTTTGCTCAGTCATTGTGACAACTTGATCAGCTTTTTGTGTTGCACTTTCAGATTTCACATTACCAACAGGTACATCTGCCGTAACAGCGAAGGCAGAAATGAGTAATCCAGTGAATAAGTAATTTTTATAATTCATATTTGTCCCCTACTAGTTAAATTAAATTACATTTTTACAATGATTATTATGCCATATCTTTGTGTATCATAGGCAATTCCTTGTTTTGAAAGTGACCGAATACAAATATCTATCATCTTTTTACTATTTCCGCAGATAATTTTTAAGGGAATTTCATACTGATATTTATAACAAAAATCGATGAGCTCTGTTTCAACACTATCATGACGAACACCATGCAGGTCTAGGCACCTAATTCCGCTTTCCTCAAAGGTTTTCATACATTATCATGTTGTTATGATTAATACAGATGAGCTTACAGTAGATCATTTTTTTGATCCATCATCAAAAAACTTCATAGATGATCCAAAGCCAACTATCGAGAAGTTAGTAAAAGAATTTCCTATAGCTAGGTTTAATGCATGGTCGGCATGGTTGGTTACAGGCAATAAAAATATTACTGATTGTTTGCTCGATAGAAGGCTTTCGACTGACTTTAATCTTTGGGAGCATGCTCCCCCAAAAAAAGAGCTTGCAGATATGGATGCGTTTGAAAAGTTAATGAATAATAATTTATTTTTTTTGAATCGATCCAATCATCTGAGGCTAAGAAAGCTTGCACTGCCAGCATTTTCGCCACGAATTATGGAGCAAATGAAGATTCGATTTACAAAGTTAGTCAAAGAGAGGTTTGACGAAATTGGAAAACCTGAAAGATTCAATTTTGCCACTGAAATTGCTGAAATAATCCCAACGCAAGCCATCGCAAGTTTAGTGGGTATACCAAGGGACAAATTCCCAATCTTTGATTCACTTGCCTATGGAGTTGTAAGAGGCATTAATCCCATGCTCACACCAGAAGAAAGAGCTGAGGCAATTGCTGGGGTTCCTGCAGGGCTTGATTTGCTAAATGAGCTTATAGACGAAAAAAGAAAGAATCCATCTGATGATTTTTTATCAACTCTCATAACAGCCGAAGAGGATGGCGATAAACTGTCTAACTGGGAAATGTGTGCGCTAATTGGGGCGGTACTGGGGGCTGGGTCTGATACTGCAGTTGACTTGCATAGTTACTTAATAAGAGCTTTGCTATCCCATCCGGATCAATTAAATGAATTAAAAAATGATGAAGGTTTAATTCAAAATGCTATCTCTGAAACCCTCCGCTTCGAATCATCTGGTAAAACAGGTCTTGCAAGGTATGCGTCAGAAGACCTTGAGATCCTAGGTGTTAAGGTAAGAAAAGGAGAAATGGTTCAACTGATAACCAGCACTGCTGGATTAGATCCAAATGCCTATGAAGATGCAAATACATTTAATATTCACAGAAGCCATGACAATAGCATAAGTTTTGGCCAAGGTCCTCATTACTGTATAGGGGTTACATTGGTGAGATCTCAAACAGAAGTGATGCTTAAAGAACTGTTTTCGAGGTTTCCTGATCTAAGCCTTTCAGGAAAAATAGATTATGACTACAGCCATCACAACGCAAGAAGAATGACGATGCTTGAAGTTGAGACTAATCTAAACTAAAAGATATTTGGATTAGGTAAATCACCCCTACTCAATATTGAGTCAACCCTATCTTTAAAAGCTTGTTCTGATTTCTCATTTGCAGGATTAATCCAGTACTTGCCCTTGCTGAGCTCAGTCAAACAAAAATCAGCTACCTCTTCAGGAGTGGTTGTTTCCATTTCTACGCCCATAGATTTCATCATATCGACCATGTCCTCAACAGAAGAAATTGGATGCTCTGGAGCATTTGGATCTCTAGCTAATTCATCGGGCCTGTTTCTTTCTGCAGAAAAAAGATTGGTTCTAACCGTATGCGGTCCTGGGAATAGGATAGATACTTTTATATTACTTTCAGATTGATCTAATTGAAGTTTTAAGACCTCGCTTATACTAGACACTGCTGCTTTCGATGAGGTATATATAGGAGTGCTTGGCAAATTGATGAATGCTCCGTTACCGGAACAAGTATTGATAACATTTGCTTCTTTTCCATGACTCAACATATCAGGTATGAATGCCTGCAAACCATGAACAATACCCATAACATTGACCCCATAAGCCCAGTTCCAATCATTTGGGTTTGTATCCCAAATGGATTGCAATTCAGCAGGTGCAACACCAGCATTATTAAAAAGCATTTGAACATCACCGACTTCAGAGGTAACAAATTTATTAAGCGCAACCATTGAGTCGTGATCAGATACATCTGCTTGCTTAATGTCGACCCTAAGCCCATCTTTTTCTAAATTAGCTTTTGCTGATTCGAGTGCAGAGGATTCAATATCACTTAAAACTACTTTTGCACCTTCTTTTGCAAGAGCAGCCCCAATTGCATAGCCTACACCGGAGGCTCCTCCTGTAATTACAGCAACCTTATCTTTGAAGTTAGACATTTAATCAGCCGTCGTATCTTGAATGCATGAATGGAATGTAGCCCATAGGATCGACTTCCTCCATTACGGATGCGTTACTGGAAGAAGAGCCCTCCTCCCATGTCATTGATACTACCTCTTCAACTGGCAAGTCTACAACTGGATCAACAGGAGACTCTCGTAGAGTAAGCTCACCTTCAAGATTTAAATTAACCGTTTGCTTTCGGTGCATGTCAATTTTGACAAGCAATGGATTTTGATCACAAACTTTATTTTGCTCACATGATGGAAACACTTTAAAACAAAATACTTGATCAGTGAATGATGAGGTTTCAGCTTCATCTTTTACACTTCCATTAAACTCAATGTATTTAATACCATGCCTTTCAACACTGGCATGACATGAATCTCCATCTTTGCTTGCTTCGACATTTGCAATCTTTTTAGGCTCACCGTAAGTTTCTCTTCCGCCTACAACAACGCCTTCCCCTTCCATAGGCATTGTAATTTCATAAATACCTTCAATATCTTTATATTTGCAGTTAACACCAAAGGTTGCAGCTCCAAATTCAAGGCCATCGTGCAAATCAACGAATACTCGAGACATTACAATTCTTACCATTGGATCATCAGCAACACTTAAAGGTGCTGGGATAAGTTGCTCAATTAAGCCTGGTGAAGTTTTATAAAAAACTTTCACAGCTTGCATTGTTGCATCAAAAAACTCTAAATTATTTTCAGCTGCCTCTTGAAGTTCTGCTGGTGTTTTTACATATCTTAATGTTCCCATATCTTTTATCCTTTTTGTATTAACTGATATCATAACCAATAATTTAAAGGAATTTAAATATGCCCAAACAAGAATTTCCATTCCCTATGCCAAACGGTTGGTTTTGTATTAGTCGATCTGATGAAATTAAGCCTGGTGAAGTCAAGTCTTTAAAGTTTTGTGACAATCAAGTAGTTGCTTTTAGAACTGAAAGTGGTGAAGCTACTGTTTTGGATGCTTTTTGCCCTCATCTTGGTGCTCATCTTGGTGAAGGGGGTTGTGTTAAGGGTGAAACCATTGAGTGCCCTTTTCATGCATGGCGTTGGAATAAAGATGGTACTTGCGCAGAGATACCTTATGCAAAAAATTTTCCTCCAAAAGCTAAAGAAACACAGATTTATCATTACCCAACCAAAGAAGCAAATGGCTTTATTTGGGCGTGGCATCATTTACTTAAAGAAGAGCCTTACTTTGAGCTACCAATGCTTGATGGATTTAATGGCGATGATGAAAAATGGGGGAAGGTCTATAACTATGAGTACAAAATTAATACCGTTTTGCAGGAAATTGCAGAAAATGATGTGGATCAAGCTCACTTTCCAAAAGTGCATGGCTCTCCATCTCTCCCTGAAACCGAGGCAATTGTAGATGGTATTTATCGAAAAACGATTGCAGAGACATTAATGGATCCAAACAATGATAGCGTCTCTGAAGAATTTAAAGTTGAAGACCAAGGCATGTTTACAACAACCTTTACAAGAGAGTCCTGGGGTTTAGGTTGTGTAGGTCTTCGCATGGTGAATTTACCACCAAGTGGCGGAGAATTCATAATGGTTAATGCCTCATGTCCTGTTGATAATAAAAATTCAATTTTAAGGTGGTCAATGCGAGTCTCAAAAGATATTGAAGATGAGGTTGGTATGGCAATTATTGATGGGATTGCGAATGGAGTTTTGGATGATATGCCAATATGGGATAACAAGAGCTATGTAGCAAATCCAATTCTATGTGATGGAGATGGACCGATAAATAAATTTAGAAAATGGGTAAGTCAGTTTTACTCTGAGATTCCAGATACTGCATAAACCTTGGCAAAAGTTCATTTCTTTTATTCAACCATGAATGCGGGTAAATCTACTGCCTTACTTCAATCAAACTATAACTATAATGAAAGAGGCATGGATACATTGCTCTTTCTTCCTAAAGTAGATGCAGATGCAAATAAAAATAAGATTCACTCTAGAATTGGCCTGATTGCTGATGCAATCTCAGTAGATACGAGTTTTAATTTTTTTGAGTATGTTCAGAACTTTAAAAACGAAAAAAAGGTTGATGCAATATTGATTGATGAAGTTCAATTTCTAACAAAAGATCAAGTTAGGCAAATTTGCAAGATAAGCGATACTCTTAATATCCCATCGATGTGTTATGGAATCAGAACAGATTTTAGAGGAGAGCTTTTTGAGGGTAGCTCAGAATTGCTTGCACTTGCAGATAATCTGATCGAGCTAAAAACTGTATGTGACTGCGGAAGAAAAGCAACCATGGTGGTTCGAGTGGATGAATCTGGCAAGGTGATTACTGCAGGTGAAAAAATACAGATTGGTGGAAATGATACATACAAAGTTTATTGCAGAAAACACTTTAGAGAGCTAACTAACTTAATTTAAGTCCTAAGTCCTCTTTTAAAGCTTTTTAAATGCAAATACAAAGGATCTGTCGGGTCTGAGGTTCCAATATTTGCTCCTTGAATCATCGGATGTTCAAGATTAACTTCTGAGGGTTCGTTTACATAAACCCAATCTGCATCAACCACCCTTTTAGAAAACTTCCAAACCCCTTTTCTTTTTTCATATTTATCAAAATATCTCCCACCAATGAGAACATCATGGCCTTTAGCTTCATCCTTTACTTTGTGGAAAGCAATAATATAAGTTTCTCCTTCTGCCTTATTACCGTTTAACTTAATGTTGTGGGTCGTTACATTGTGATGAAGGATTGCCATATTGCTTTGGATCTCTGGAAGCATATCAATGAACTCCATAGCTTTACCTCTAAAAAATGAACCGTGATCATCCTCAGCATCTTCATGATATAGGGATCGCATGAGTTCATGATCATGCCTATCAGCTGCCTGACAATAAAGATTTACAAGTTCTCTAATCGCTTCTTTATCGATCAATGCTCTTATTTCTTTGTTTAAAACTTCCATAATAGTTGTCCTAAATAGTTAGTCCTATAGGCTATAATTTTTCATGCACTAAGTAAAAGATATGCAATATACAAACCTTCTTGAAAGCTCCTCCATTGGAGATATGCAATTAAAAAATAAAATTGTGATGGCCCCAATGGGATCCAATTTCGCTTCAGAAGATGGTCATGCAAACGAAAGATTAAAAGCTTATTACGAGGAAAGAGCTAAAGGAGGTGTAGGATTAATTATCCTAGAGACCTCTGCGGTAAGTTGGCCTGCGGGATCCTCAATGCCTAATATGATTGGGTATTCTGAGGATAGATTCATTCCAGACTTACAAGACCTTACATCAAGAGTTCACCAATACGGTACCAAAATTGCTGCACAACTAAATCATAGTGGAAAAATTTCTCAGGAAGATGTTGTTGCGGGTCGTGAAATTCCAGTTCCATCCATTCCCAAAATGCATCCAAGTGACATGTTTGGACTCCTGACTGAATCAGAAATAATGAACTTCATCAAAGCAGCAGGCCCGGATGGAAAAGGCCCTAGATATCACGAACTTACAACTGAAGAAATTAAAGACGAGATTAAACACTTTGTTTCAGCGGCCAAAAGAGCAGTCGAGTCAGGTTTTGATGCCATTGAAGTTCATGCGGGACACGGCTATCTAATCTCTAGCTTTTTATCACCCGCAGTAAATAAAAGAACAGATGAGTATGGAGGAAGTGTAGAAAATAGAGCAAGATTATTGGTAGAGATAATTTCAAATATTAAATCGTCCATTCCTAGTTCTATTCCGGTAATTGTTCGTCTTGATGCATTTGAATACAGAGTTGAAGGTGGAATCTCAACTGATGATTTTCTCGTTACTATAAAACTTGCTGAGGAAGCTGGAGCAGATGCTCTTGATATTAGTGCTTATGGAAATCCTGCTAAAGGAATTGCCTTTACGGAAGCTCCTCTTGTTCATGAACGAGGTGGGTTTATAAAGTTCGCAAAGCTTGCTAAAGCTCAATGCTCAATTCCTATCTTGGCTGTTGGAAGAATTGATTTAGATTTAGCTGAATCAGGCATAAAAAATAATGATTTTGATTTTGTTGTGATGGGACGAAAGCTTCTTGCTGATCCATTTCTTCCTCAAAAGCTGCTAGACAATCAAGAGTCGTTGGTTAGGCCCTGTATTTATTGTTACGTTTGCGTAAGCAAAATTTTTATAAATCAGCCCATGTGTTGCTCTGTCAATTCTTCTATGGGTAAAGAATTTGAAGATAAAGATCTGTATTCAAAATCCAACAAAAAGAAAAATATTGTGGTTATTGGTTCGGGGCCTGCTGGCATGGAGTCAGCAAGAATTCTTGGTGAACGAGGTCATGAGGTTACGGTATTAGAGAAGGAAAAAGATATTGGTGGCACTTTAAGAGTTGCCTCGCTTGCATACGAACCCAATCAAGCCTTGATTTCATATTTAAAAAATAGTCTTAAACATCTTGGAATAAAAATCAAAACTAGAACTAAAGCAAATCTAGAAGTATTAAAAAAGATGTCTCCTGATCATGTGCTTTTTGCAACCGGAGCCAAAAGAACTGCGCCACAAATTCCTGGCAAAGAATTAGGGCATGTCTTTGATGGAGAGGAGTTAAAGTCCTTATTGATTTCAAGCAACAGTGAAGCTGAAAAAAAACTAAATATCCTTTCAAGACTAATCTTAAAAGCTGGCAATCTTTCTCAACTCTTAAGAAATATATCCACCTTAAGGGTCCTTAGTAAATTTTGGATGCCTCTTAAAAAAGAGCTTGTCATTATTGGTGGCGATCTGGTTGGCTTAGAACTAGCAGAATTTTTAACCGAAAGAGGTAAAAAGATTACCGTAGTAGAACCAAGCAATGACTTAGGTCCTAATTTAAGTATTGTTAGAAGGTCTAGGGTAATACATATCCTTAAATCTCATGGAGTAAACATTATTAAGAACGCAAAAGATATTAAAATCTCTAACTCTGATGTAAGTTTTGAGCTTGATGGAAAATCTCAATCAATCAAAGCAAATCAGGTGATAATAGCTATGGGAACTGAGCCAAATACTGAGTTTGCTGACGAACTTATAGAAAATAATTTTAATGTTTCAATGATAGGAGATTGCACCTCGGTCGGTTACATCGAGGGCGCAATATCTGATGCTAGGATAGCCGTAAAGGAAATTATTTAACTCAACTTAATGCTTCACTAACTGCTTGATGCTTGATCTCACCATTTGAAATATTGAGACCATTCTTTAATCCAGTATTTTGATTTAAAGCCTCTTCGATGCCTAAATTTGCTAGCAATTTTATGTAAGGCAAAGTAGCCTTATTCAAAGCAAGTGAAGCAGTTAAAGGGACTGCACCTGGCATATTGGTAACGCAATAATGAACAACATCATCCACTAAAAATGTTGGCTCATCATGAGTAGTTGGTCTGCTGGTCTCAAAACACCCGCCTTGATCAATGGAAATATCAACCATTACCGTTCCTGGCGACATTTCACCAATCATTTCCCTAGTTATAATCTTGGGTGCTTCTTTTCCAATCACATACACAGATCCCACCACTAGATCAGATTTTTTAATACTTTCAAAGATAGCCTCAGGAGATGATTGAATGTAATTAACATTATTTTCTCCATATTTGGCTTTCAGGGAATTCAATTTATCCATGGATAAATCAATCACATTTACAATAGCCTTATTGTCCATTGCCTTCTCAATGGCTTGGGTGCCGGCGACTCCCCCACCGATTACGGTAACAACTCTCGAATCTAAACTTTGAAATGATCCAAGCAAAACCCCTTTTCCGTGATTGTGCTTAAGTAAATTATATGAGCCTACTACTATACTAATTTGCCCTGCGATTTCGCTCATTGGGGCCAGTAATGGCAAAGCATTGTTCTCATCAGTTACGGTCTCATAAGCGATACCAGTAATGCCAGTACTTAAGATTTTTTTTGCACTTTCGGGATTTCCAGCAAGATGAAGATAAGTGAATAACGTTAAGTCCTCCCGAAGATAATCCAATTCTTGCTCAATAGGTTCTTTAACTTTAATGATGAGATTTGATTTATTAAATACTTCCTCGGCTTCATTGATTACTTTGGCCCCTGAATCAATATAATCTTGATTACTAAAACCAATTGAGCTGCCAGCATCTGATTGAATTAATACTTGATGCCCCTCTTTGCAAAGAGCCATGGTCGACTCAGGAGTCAAGCCGACCCTGTATTCATTATTCTTAACTTCTTTAGGAACCCCAATGATCATTTTTTCATTTTAATTGTATATTAAAAAATTCAGAAACTGTTTTGTCGGCTATCCTCTGAAGTTTGATTGCAACGGATGGCTCGATATTACCAACTCCTATGTTACCTTCGGTGCTGCGCCCAAAGAGAGTCGCAAATACAACACTTGCGGCAAGGTAGGTGCCCTCTTCTGAAGGGTGCCTGTTATCGGTAGTGTATAAATTAATTTCTGGATGAGACTTATTTCCAAGATCAAATGCTTCTCCCGCTGGAATAAGAAGTAGATTATTTAAATTCGCTACTTTTAAAAATTCTTTTTTAAGTTTTTTATACATTGTGGGTTTATTTTTATATCCCCAAGTCATAAAAAGTATGGGCTCTGCTTTATTTTTTCTAATAGTTTTTGAATGTTTTGCAACGTAACTATAAAAAGTTTCTTTGGTCTTTGGGTGAATTGGACAAAGACTGCAATCAGCCATTATTACTGCATCCAAAGAGGTCTCATCATATTCAATAAAAGAGTTGTCTTTATTGGCATCGATTTTAAAACTGCCGATATTTGGATTACTTAAATAACTCTCAATATTATGCCAAGACAATGAAGACCCATTGATAGTAATTGAGCGTCTTTTGATATCTCCTATTTGAGGATCAGCCTTAATTAGTTTTCCAAGGTGGTTATGGAGACTGTTGTTGTAATAAAAAAAACTGTGTCCCACAAACATTACAGATTTAATATCATTTGATTTTGTAGATTTAATGTTTGGGATTAGATCGTTTGGAAAAACTGAAACTGCAAAGATTAGACTTGTTGCAATAAGGACATGATTTAACTTAATAAACATCTTTAAACAATTATATTCGTTGTTAATAATTTTGGTGGAGCTAGGCGGGATCGAACCGCCGACCTCTTGCATGCCATGCAAGCGCTCTCCCAGCTGAGCTATAGCCCCAATATTTAGATTGGCTATTCTAAATTGTTTTATGGTCAGTTGCTATACAAAGCATTTCAAGATATCTTCGCTAAGTTAATTTCTTAAACTTATGAATAAAAAAACACCTGTCGTTGTTGGTCTTGGAATCATCCAACAACATGGAGCATATGATGAGCTTGATGAAGCATTAATTTTGATGGAAGAAGCCACGCTCTCTGCTATTGAAGATTGTGGCAACCCAAAAATTACTGACTACATTGACATCATTGATATCCCTAAAGGTTTTTGGGCATACAGAGATCCAGGTAAGTGGATTGGAGAAAAGCATGGTTTTCAGCATGCAAAAACAAGTGTTAATAAAATCGGAGTTTTACAACAGCACCTCATAAACTCTGCTGCGCTAAGAATTCAAAATGGTGAAATTCGTGGTGGACTTATTCTCGGCGGTGAATCGAGAGCAAAAATGATTGCTGCTTTAAAAGAAAAAAAAGACTTCAAAGAACTTGAGCTCAACACGAATCCAGACATGTACGTAAAAGCAAAAGATGATTTATATGGGCCACAAGAAGCTGAAACCCTTGGATTGATGGCCGTTGGTTATTATGCAGTTCTTGAAAGCGCAATGAGATTTCATAAACAACATTCTTTAAAAGAACATGAAGATTATTTATCAAATATGTATGCTGATTTCTCTCAAATTGCTGCAAAAAATCCTCATGCGTGGAATCAAAAAGAATATCAACCCAAAGAAATTAGCAAGCCCTCCCTTAAAAATAAACCAATTGCTTATCCATATAACAAATTACACAACACCTCATGGAATGTGAATCAGGCATCGGCAATGATTATTATCGATGAAGAGATAGCTGATAAATTAAGGATCCCACAAAATAAGAGATCATACCCACTGGCTTCATCTGAAACTAACCACATGCTGGCTCTTATTGAAAGACCAAGCTTTGTTGGTTCTGCAGGATTGGAATTGTCTGCAGCGTATATAAATAAAAAGATTTCAAATTATGGTAAACCCCCATCAATCATCGATTTGTATAGCTGTTTCCCGGTTGCCATCCAGCAATGTGAAAACGTCCTCGAGATAGATCCATCAATACCTAAAACAATTACCGGGGGAATGCCATTTGCAGGAGGACCATTAAATAACTATATGCTTCATGCCACGGTTCAGGCATTGCTCCTTTTAAGGCAGGATCCAGATAATATTGCATTGATAACGGGTATCTCTGGAATGATGACAAAACAAGCTTTTGGTCTTTGGTCAGGACATAAATTAGATGAGTTCTCTCATTTGGATACAACTAAAGAAGCTGAAAAAACTGATCTTCCTAAAGATATATCTACTTTAGAGTCCGGGGATGGGCATGTTATCGGTTACACAGTTTTATTTGATCAGTTAGATGCTGAAAAAGCAGTTATATACATTGAGGATTTGCAAGGAAAAAGAAAAGTTGTAACATCAAATGAAGTAGATATTTTAAAAAACATGAGGGAAGAAGAATGGGTTGGAAAAGCTATCAAGTACAAAGACTCAGTGTTGGTCTCTTAACACTATTTATTGCATCAATAGATGCCTCACAAAATTCAGTAAACCAATCAATTAAAAAGCACCAATCAACATTTGAAAATGTTGCAATGGATATTTGGGATTTAGCTGAGGTTGGTTATCAAGAGTATAAAAGTTCAGAAATTCTAATCAATGTTCTTAAAAAGAACGGATTTAAAATTACAACCGGAGTGGCTGATATTCCAACTGCTTTTATTGCTGAGTATTCCAATGGTGGTCCCATTATTGGGATATTGGGTGAATACGATGCTCTGCCTGGAGTGATGCAAACATCATCTCCCTTTAAAGAGACTCGTACCGATAGGATCGCAGGTCATGCTTGTGGTCATCACATGTTTGGAGCAGCTTCTGCATGGGCAGCAGTAACCATCAAAGAGTGGATTGAAAAAACCAATATGCCTGGAACAATAAGATTTTATGGTACCCCAGCTGAGGAAGGTGGTTCAGGGAAAGTCTATATGGTGCGAGAAGGCCTCTTCAAGGATGTTGACGTAGCCCTTCACTGGCATCCAGGAAGTGTAAATCACGCAAATCCGAGGACATCTAATTCCAATAAATCAGCTAAATTTACTTTTAAGGGAATTTCTGCACATGCTGCTGGATCACCTGAGAAAGGAAGATCTGCACTTGATGGTGTTGAATCGATGAATATGATGGTTAATTTGATGCGGGAACATATTCCGCAAGAGTCAAGAATTCATTATGTGATTACAAAGGGTGGTTTGGCTCCAAACGTCGTTCCAGATGTTGCGGAAGTTTATTACTACATCAGGCATCCTAAAATGCAAATGGTTGATGCTCTCTTTAAAAGAGTGGTGAAGACTGCTGAGGGTGCAGCAATGGGAACTGAAACATCCATGACTTATGAAGTTATGCATGGAAACTATTCATTGCTGCCCAATGACTCAATACAACAGGTCATGTATGAGAAATTAACTCAACGAGGAGGAGTTAGCTACAACAGAGAGGAGCAAAAATATGCCGAGGAGATCTATGAAACACTAGTAAGCCCTTCGGGAGTAATTGGTGATCAAGAAAATGTACTCCCATACAGGCAAACTCACGGATATGGTTCTACTGATGTTGGAGATGTTAGCTGGGTAGTTCCTACAGGAGGAATAAGAATTGCAACCTGGGTTCCAGGCACAGCATCTCATTCATGGCAAGCTGTTGCAATTGGAGGAACCTCAATCGGTCTTAAAGGAACAAAGTTAGCTGCTGAGGTTTTAAGTGATACCGCTATAGAACTCTTAATTAATCCTTCAACTATAGATTTAGCCAAACAAGAGCTTCAAAATAGAGTAGGAGAAGAATTCGTTTATACGCCTCTGTTGGGGAATCGAAAGCCGCCATTAGATTACAGAAAGTAGTTAAACTTTTTTAGTCTTAACAAAGCTAATAAAATTTGTGGCATGGTGCGATATTGGCTTTTCCCGATTAATCATCATTCCAAATTCGTATGTCATTTTTGGCAAAAGCTTATGCTGTCTCTCAGATTGAAAAAATATACTAGCGCTGTAATCATCGATGATTGCATAACCTAATCCCTGACTGACCATAGCCTTAGCAACTTGTATAGTTTCAGTTTGCATATTCCACTCTATATTAATACCGGACTTTTGTATCTGCTCATCAAGGTTATTTTGTGAGGTGTTAGTTTTAAGGTTTTTTATTCTTATCATTGGTAAGTTATCAAGGTCTTTTAAAGAAATGCTTTGCGGCAGATTTAAAGGATTCTCTTTAGGACCAATCAGCACTAAAGAACCCCTATGCAAAACCTCTTTTTCAAAACGATCAGATTTCTTTTGGTTAAAGCTGATTACACAATCAAACATCAATTCATCTAATTGATCCTCAAGTTCCTGGCTTTGAAGATTAGTTATATTGAATTTTGCTGCTTTATTTATTGACTTATATTCTTTGATTAATTTAGGTAAAAATGTTAATCCGAGTGATGGGGTGCAGCCGATGTTGATATATTCACTTGATATATCTAATAAATTCCTCGCAATACTATTAAAAGCTTGAATTCTTTTAATAACATTTTTTGATTCTTCATATAAAGCATCTGCCTCAGGTGTAGGAAGCAGTCTTTTTTGAAAGCGATTAAAAAGCAAGTAACCAAGCTTATCCTCGCTAAGTGAAAGTGTTTTGCTAATAGAAGGTTGAGAAACATTTAGTAATCGGGCAGCACCGGTAATGGATTTTTCTTGATAAACAGTATGAAAGATCTCTATTTGTTTTGAGTTGAGCATGCCTGAATTAATTATACATAACTTATAGTTATGATGTCATTAACATTAAATATGTATTTTTATTTCTTAAATCTTTTTAAAAATTACCATCCTTGTTACTATTAATGAAGTTCATAAACACAGGGGGAACTATGAAATTTAAAATTGCGCTATTTGCTTGTCTTGGCTTGATATTACCATTAACTATTTCTGCTCAATCAAATGATGACGTAGAAGAAGTTGTTGTGGTTGGTTCACAGATCAAGGGAGCAAAAATTACGGATGCTTTGGCAGTATCTGTTATTTCTACTAAAGATATTGAAACTATCGGAGTAGATTCTGGAGATGACCTATTAGAGAACTTAGTTGAGCAAGGTGCTAACTACTTCAATGAAGCTGAAGACGCTTCCGGTGGTGTTAATGCTAACCGTGGTGATGTAGGAGCATATAACCTAAGAAACATGGGTGTTGGTAATACACTAACACTTCTCAACGGAAGAAGACTTGTTAATAGTGGTACCTATCAAACAGAATTAATTGGTGGTGACTTTGTTCCAACCATTTCAGCTAACTCAAACCTAATCCCTGTATATGGCCTTGAGAGAGTTGAAGTATTAAGGGATGGAGCATCTGCTATTTATGGTGCTGATGCTGTAGCCGGTGTTGTTAATAATGTATTACAAAAAGACTTTGAAGGTCTGACCGTAAGAGCAAAAATAACAGCGTATGATCATTTTGAAACTGAAGATAATACCTTTAATGTTAAGTGGGGCTCATTCTTCAATGATGGAGCTACCAATGTAAGTGTTTTCTTTGATCACTACGACAGAGGTGCGATTAATGCTCAGGAAGATCCTAGATGGGGTGCTGGTGAGCATAGACCTTTTGTGGATGATGATTCCCCTTGGAAAACAAGCACTGCTTTTAGAAATACGAGTACGAACTCGAACTACCCACAAATGGATATGGTGAGCAGCGCTACAAGTATTGCTGGAACTGAATACGACAAAGTTTTTACTGACTCAGCTGGTGAGTTTGAATTATTCCCTTTGGGTGATCCAAGATGTACAAATAGAGGAAATCCTCTTTTTGATACCGGTTATGGTACTTGTATAGCCCCTGATGGTAATGGAGTTATTAGATATAACTTCTGGGGAGGAACAGATAGAAGATCTGAACTTGTTAGAAATAATGTAGTTCTATTTATTAATCATGAAATGGATAACGGCGTTGAGGCTTTTACTGAAGTTGCTGCCTACAGCTCGGATAGCGACAGGATTGCCCACCCATCATTTGCTTTCAGCTCTTCGAAACATAGAGTTGGTCCTGATAATTATTATCTTAATCAAATGACTTATGACGGTACTGCCATATTTGCTGGTAAAGAGCTATACATAGATAACTATAGATATACAGAAAGACCAAGACTGGTAAATGTTAAAAAGGAAACTTATAGATTCCTGCAAGGCTTTAGAGGTACTTCAGGAGATTGGGACTGGGAAACAGCAATTATGTCTTCTGTAGCTAAGCATAGAGACGTTACAGCAAATAGATTATCAAACAACCTCCTTAAGGAAGCGCTTCGAGATTCAACACCTGCTGCGTATAATCCATTTAGTGCTGGTGTAGACACTAACATTGAAAGAGCGTTAGTTGACGTATATAGAAAGAATGAGAGTTCTTTAGACATGTTTGATTTCAAAATGTCAAATCCATCTGTTGCAACATTACCTGCTGGTGATGTTGGGATGTTGGTAGGTTTTGAATACCGTGAGGAAGAAATCATTGATGATCGTGATCCAAGGCTTGATGGAACCATAACTTACACTGACTATGAGGGAGATACCTATCCTTTGGTTGGAGATGTTGTTAATTCCTCACCTACTGGAGACTTAGAAGGCTCAAGAGACGTCACATCATTATTCACAGAATTCCAAATTCCACTTGCTGACAATGTAGATGCTCAATTGGCTGTGAGGTATGAGGATTTTTCTGACTTTGGTGACAGTACAGTAGGTAAATTTGCTGTGGGCTGGGATGTTGCTCAATGGTTAAGGCTTAGAGGATCGATTTCAACCTCATTTAGAGCTCCAAATATTCCTCAAATTAATGAAAAAGTAGTTGTTAGATCCGGAACAAGATACGACCGTGCTGCTTTTAGAGTGAATGAACTTCAGAGCGTTGGAAATGTGATTGATTCAGACTCAAGATATACAATTCAGAGGAAAGCTGTTGGTGCATCAGGACTTGAAGCTGAAGAATCTGATAATACATCTTTTGGTGTTGTATTAATGCCCTCAGATAATCTAACCATAACTGTAGATGCCTGGAGCATTGAAAAAGATAAAACAATTGGTTTATTTGGTAGAGAAAACCAAACAGTTAATGACATGTTGCTTAGACTAGCAAATGGTACTAATAACTGTGATACGTTTGCTGGGGATCCATTGGTAGTAAGGGAAGCACCAGATGATGGTGACCTTGCTGCATTTGCTGCCGCAGGTGTTTGTCCTTTTGGGGAGATTAAATACATCGAAAATAACTATATCAACCTTGCAATGAGAACCGTTGAAGGTGTTGATGTAGGTATTTACTATAATTTCTCAACTGATTGGGGTGATTTCGATATTAGATATAACGGAACTTATCTTGATAAATTTGAGCAAGAAGCAACCGGTCAATTTGCTGATTTGCAAGCTAAGAAAAATTCTGGCGAAATTCCTGAAAGCATTCCTCTGAAAGGTTTTGGTGATCTTCTTAATAAAGATGGTATTTACGATGAAAAACATAACTTTAGAATCTCATGGGATAAAGGTGATTGGGGTGCAAGCTTAAGCGGTACTCAAAAAGGTGCTTTTGAGCAAACCTCTCTTGGCTTAAAAAATGGTGTTCCATACATGGTTGATTCTGTAACTCATCTTGATGCAACTGTTTCTTACAACTTTGAACTAAGTGGCAATAAAGCAAGACTCAGATTTGCTGTAAAGAACCTTGAAGATGAAAGAGCGCCTACTGCTGACAGATACTACGGTTTCTTTGCGGATGCTCATGGAGACTATGGAAGAAACTATTACGTTGATTTAAGAGTTTCATTATAAAAATAAGCTAAAATTTAAGGGAGCTTTATGCTCCCTTTTTTTATGAAAATAAAAACATCAATATTATTTGTTTTACTTGCCTTCTCATTATCTGCTGAGGCTGAAAATGGTTTCTATAAAGTAGAAAAGGTTGATGGCGAAGAAATAAATTTATATTTTGCTAAGCCCAAATACGTCAATAAGAAAACACGTTTAGTGGTTGTAATGCATGGTCGAAAAAGGAATGCAGAGGAATATAGAGATCAATGGTCAAATTTTGCAAATGAATTAAATCTCGTTGTTGTTGTGCCAGAATTTTCTGAAGCTCAGTTCCCCATGGTTTGGGGCTATAACTATGGTGGAATAAAAATGAAGCCAGAAGAATTATCAAACCTAAATGATTCCAGTTTTAGCTATATAGAGCCGGTTGCAAATCAAGCACTAAAAAGATTTAAATTGAAGTCAGATAATTGGGGCCTATATGGTCATGGTGCTGGCGCTCACTTTGTTCATCGATATGTATTGTATTATCCAGAATCTTCTTACACCCTCGCAATTGCTGCTAATCCAGGTTGGTATCTAACAATGACAGATAAGCAATGGCCGTTTGGATTAAACAACTCTGATCTCAGTGAAGAAATGTTAAAAAAATCATTTCAGAATTATTTTTTACTCATGCTAGGTATGAGCGATATTTCTACAAAACCTAATACAGACTATGTTGCAAGTATATTTGATAAAGTAACAGACCAAGGCTCCCATAGACTTGAGCGAGGTAGAAATTTCTTTAATGGAGTGCTCGGCAAATCAAGGGAACTAGATACATTTCTAAAATGGGGCATGGTTGAGGTGCCAACCAAAGACGGTCATAGTAATACCAAACAAATGGTGCCTTTTGCAGCTGAACTATTTTTTGAGAGGCTCAAATAATGCAGGCCTATAAAAAGAAAGGTTTTTGGGTCGGTCTTTCGTTATTTATTGCTTGTAATTTATTACCTCCCCCACCGGGATTAAGTGAAGCTGGTTGGGTTGTAGCCTCAGTTACAATACTTATGGCAGCATGGTGGGCAACGGAGGCTGTCCCTGTTGCTGTTACCGCCCTGCTTCCTTTGACACTCTTCCCCCTTTTAGGAGTTACTGACATTAAGACTGCTGGTCTGCCATATGCCAATCCAAATATTTATCTGTTTATGGGTGGTTTTATTCTTGCTCTTGGTATTGAAGCATCGGGACTGCACAAACGTCTTGCATTAAAGATGTTGTTGCTAGTTGGTAATAGCGGTGCAAGGTTGGTTGGTGGGTTCATGTTAGTTTCTGCTCTTATTAGTATGTGGGTAATGAATACGTCTACGACACTGATGCTTTTACCGATTGGTCTTGCTGTGTGTGCGTCAGTCTCACAAACCATTCCAGATATGAGTAGCAAAGATCGAAAAAGTTTTGAAGTTGCACTCTTATTGGGTATTGCCTACGCAGCTACTATTGGAGGTATGTCTACTCTTGTAGGAACTGCTCCAAATATTATTTTTGCTGGGTTCATGAAAGAAACATACGACATAGAGATATCTTTTATAGACTGGATGCGGCTTGCAGTCCCCCTTTCATTCATTATGCTTATTGCATCCTGGTATGCACTAACTTCAATTGTCTATCCTGTTAACTTTCAGGCTACCGAAAAAACCAAAACAAAACTCAAAAGTATGCTGGATGAATTAGGAGCTTTGAGTAAGGATGAAAAAAAAGTCCTTTTAATATTTAGTTTTGCTGCTCTTGCGTGGATGTTCAGAAAATTAATTAATTTAATTCCAGGGTTTGAATTGCTTACTGACGCTGGTGTTGCATTGGTCGCAGCATTACTGTTTTTTATTATTCCCTCATCTATGCATAAAAATGATCTGCTGACTTGGGATCAAGCAAATAAACTTCCATGGGGCTTGCTTGTTCTCTTTGGTGGAGGTTTATCGCTTGCAGCTCAAATAGGCTCATCTGGGTTAGGAGAATGGATTGGGGATGGCTTAGCAGTACTTCAATCAGTTCCACCAATTGTATTGGTGCTTTGCGTTGCCACGTTAATTATATTCCTAACTGAAATCACATCTAACGTTGCAACGACGAGTACGTTTTTACCGGTTGTTGGCGCGGTTGCTGTATCAATAGGTGTGTTGCCTGTTTCATTAACCATTCCAGTTGTCCTCGCTGCTAGTTGTGCTTTTATGCTGCCAGTTGCAACGCCACCAAATGCTATTGTTTTTGGTGCAAATAAATTTTCGATTCCAGATATGATACGTGCTGGTTTAGCACTTAATATTATCGGTATCATTTTAGTTACAATCTTTGCTTACTATGTTGCTCCGAATATCTTTTAATCTTTCACTTTTATTTTTTAGCTTTGCTCTGCTTGCGCAGCAAAGCTATATTGATTATCGATCTCCATTTCATCCAACGGTTAGTAGTTCAGGGATGGTTGTCTCTCAAAACATAGATTCATCAAACATAGGAATTGAAATCTTGGATATGGGAGGAAATGCTATTGATGCTTCTGTTGCTGTGGGTTTTTCATTAGCTATTACCCTTCCAAGAGCCGGCAACCTTGGTGGTGGAGGTTTTTTACTTGTATACATTAAGGAGAAAGACGAAATTGTATCTATTGATTATCGTGGAGCCTCTTCTCTAAATGCTGATTTATTTAAAATCTTTCAAAAGAAATTGCCTGAACAATATAATGAAATTGATAGAGATCTTGTCAGATATGGCTATCAAGCGTCGACAACTCCTGGAACAGTTGCAGGGCTGCTAGAGGCACATAAACTTTATGGAAGATTGCCGTTAAAGGATGTTTTGGCTCCAGTAATTAAACAGGCTAGTGAAGGAATTTTAGTCTCTTACGATCTGCATAATGCAATCAGAAGTGCACCACAGTTGCTTGAAGATCCTGAATCAAAGCGAATTTACTTTAGTGATGGAGAAGCTTTAAAAATTAATTCGTTGATGAAAAGACCAGATCTTGCAAAAACTATATCACTAATTGCAGATCGAGGTTTGGAGGGATTCTATGCTGGTGAAGTAGCAACCCTTATTTCTAAGGCAATGAAAAATAATCAAGGTTTTATAGATTTAAATGATCTCTCAAGTTACAAACCAAATATTCAAAAACCTATTTCTACGAAGTATAGAGGTAATACTGTCTTCACTCAGGGACCACCATCAGGAGGTGGAGTTGTTTTATTAACCGCTCTTAACGTTCTGGAACCATTTAATATGAATGGATTTAAAGAAAACTCATCTGCAACATATCATTTATTGGCTGAAGCACTAAGAAAAGGTCATCATGCCCGTTCAAGATTTGTGGGTGATCCAGGATTCTTCGATGTCCCAATTAATGACCTCATCAATAAAAAGCATGCGCAAGAATATGCACGACAAATTCAATTTAATAAAGCGACTCCTGCTAGTGAGGTAAAACCATTAGAGGTAATACAAGAAAGCAAAGATACAACCCACTACTCTATCATTGATAATGAGGGTAATGCTGTTTCAAATACTTATACATTAGGTTATTCATTTGGTTCTGGGGTAACAATTCCAGGCACAGGCATACTAATGAATAATCAAATGAATAATTTTGCCTTCCAATATGGAGATCAAACTGAAGTATCAAGAAGTAGTAGTCCTGGAAATAGATTTATTCCCGGAAAGAGACCAATGAGTACCATGAATCCAGTTATCGTAAAAAATAAGGATAACAATATTTCAATCATTACGGGATCACCTGGAGGCTCCTTCATTCCAGCAGCTGCTCTGAGGGTGATCACTGGAATTATAGACTTTAATCTTGATGTAGGTCAGGCAACCATGCTTCCAAGAATACATAAGGATTGGCCCTATGCTGGACTTGAATATGAATCAACACTAAGCTCAGACATTGTATCTGTCTTAGAAAGATTAGGTCATCAACCAGAAGCTTCAAAGACATTAGGCAGCACACAGAGTATTTCTATAATTGATGGTATAAATTATGGTTATGCAGACTTAAGAAGACCAAATGCTGGTGTAGCAATACAAATTGATTAAAGCAATTTCATATATTTTTAAACGGACTGATTTAAGCAATCAAGAATTTGTAAATCATTACGAAACAACTCATGCTCCCCTTGCGAAAAGTATTTTAGAATTTGGATACTATGAAAGGAATCATATTTTGAATAATGATTCAAATAAACTCCCTAGCTGCATAAGTATTTTCAAATACGATTCTGAAGAACAATTAAAAAAAACTCAGAAAACCTTAGAAAACTATCCTCCTGATCTAAAGGAAGATGAACTTAAATTTATGGATTTTGATAAAAACTATTATTATTTTGTTGAGGAAGATGTCATTAATGATAAAACTTATCCATTTAAAGTTTTTTCAGATAAGCGCTTAGATCAGATAGCTATAGAGCTTTGCTCAATTAATAAGGTTTATGATAAAAAAACAGAGATTTATGAGTATGGATGTGGTGTTGACTTGTCAGTAGATTTTAATGACTCAGAGATCTTTTTTTGCAGAAACTTTACCTAAAATGTCATCTCAAGTCCTTTTTTAATCCTTTCCAAAGATAATTCTTTGCCTATTAAACTTAAAGTCAATCCCAACGATGGAGATTTAACGCTTCCAACTAAGGCAACTCTGATGGGTTGGTTGAGTTGGGGTGTTTTCAGATCTAATTCTTTCTGACATTTTGCTAATACCTCGTCTAAGGCTTGTTCAGTCCACTGATCAAGAGGCTCTAACTGCCTTAGAACGTATTCAAGAATATTCTTAGATCCAGCAATAAACTTTTCAACAGATTTTTGATCATATTCTTTGATGTCAGCAAAATATGGGATTAAATCTATGGCAATCTCAGACAGTGTCGAAGCTGTTGTACGAAGATTTTCGATAATGGTTTCAGCATTTTGTCGATTACTTGTCTTTATTCCTAGTTCATCTAAATATGGATTCAATTGAATAATAAAATCCTCCAAGCTCAAATTTGCTAGATGGTTGGTATTGATCCAATCTAACTTCTTAAGATCGAATACAGCGCCTGCTTTTTGTACTTCTTGAATTCTAAAATCTTTAAGCAGATCATCTATATAGAATATTTCCTTATCTCCTTTTGACCATCCTAGCCTTCCAAGCATATTAATCATTGAGGTTTGTAAATAACCTTTTGAGATGTATTCATCGAGACTTGTTACCGAATCTCTTTTTGAAAGTCTTTTTTTATTTTCACCTAGGACTAAAGGTAAGTGAGCATACTCCAATGCTGATAGCTCAAGGGCTTGCTGAATATGCATCTGTCGTGGGGTATTACTTAAGTGATCCTCGCCCCTTATTACAGTTGTAACGCCTTGATCAGCATCATCAACCACAACACATAAATGATAAGTTGGCGTTCCATTACTTCTAAGTAGAATGAGATCATCAAGTTCAGAATTATTAAATACTACTTCACCTCTAACCAAATCATTGAATCTAACTTCACCATCATTGGGTGTTTTAAGTCTTAAAACTGTATTTTCAGATTTTTCTAAGCCTTTATCTCTGCATTTACCGTCATACATTGGTTTTTTACCAGCTTTCATCTGAGCATTTCTAAGCTCCTCCAGCCTCTCAGTGGAGCAATTGCAGTAATATCCTTGGCCCGATTCAATTATTCTATGAGCTGCATCTAGATAGAGATGCTTCCTTTCAGATTGCCTTACAGGATCTGCATCTGGCTTGAGACCCATATCATGCAATCCGGTAATGATGTTTTCTTCAAATTCTGTCTTTGAGCGAACCTGATCAGTGTCTTCGATTCTTACAAGAAATTTTCCATTGTTTTGTTTGGCATAAATATAATTAAAAAGTGCTGTTCTAACTCCACCGATATGTAATGTCCCTGTAGGGCTTGGTGCAAATCGAGTGATTATCATGATTGGTTCCAAATTGACTTTATGTCATATTTTGATTCTATCTCATTAATCCTTTCTTGATTGGCTTTAATATCTTCCTCAGTAGCATTAAAAGCATGAATTTGTATATCTGTATCATCAAGGTTAGAAGTAGCATCATTGATACCAGAATCTAACGCATGATTTGATTCAAATTCGAACTTTGATTGCCCGCCAGTCAGATGAAAGTAGACATCAGCTAGTATGTTTGCATCTAACATCGCTCCATGAAATGTTCGATCATAACTATTTATTTCGAATCGTTTAGATAATGCATCTAGTGAATTTCGTTGACCTGGATATTTATCTCTTGCAATAACCAAGGAGTCCTCCACATCACAGATATCTTCCAGTTTTGGATAGCTCGAAGAGATAAGATTAAATTCATAATTTAGAAAACCTAAATCAAAAGGTGCATTATGAATAATCAGAGTGCTGTCCTGGATGAACTCTAGAAATTCATCCGCAATCTCAGAAAACAAAGGCTTATCAACCAAATCCTTATTTGAAATCCCATGAACTCTTTGCGCTTCCTCATCAATCAATCTCTCAGGATTTAAATAGACATGAAAATGGTTATCAGTTTTTTTTCTATCCTCGAGCATTAAAGCACCGATTTCAATGACGCGATGTCCCTGCTCTGTTTCTAAGCCAGTTGTCTCAGTATCTAAAACTATGTATTTTTTTGGCATTAGAGGCCTTCTATTCCTAAATTTGCTAGTTCATCTGCTCTTTCATTACCTGGGTCTCCAGAGTGACCTTTTACCCAATTCCATGAAATATTATGTTTTTGAACTAACTGATCAAGCTCAACCCAAAGCTCTTTATTTTTAACAGGCTTTTTATTAGCAGTTTTCCAATCATTTTTTTTCCAATTATGAATCCAAGAGTTAATTCCATCCATTACGTATTTTGAATCAGTAAATAGTTTTACCTGACAAGGTTCCTTTAATGCGCCAAGTCCATGAATCACTGCACTTAACTCCATTTTGTTATTTGTCGTGCTTTTTTCACCACCGTACAACTCTTTATTTTCATCATGATACTGCATTAAAACACCCCATCCACCAAGGCCCGGATTGCCTCTACAAGCTCCATCAGTATAAATAATTACTTCTTTCATGGGTTAAAATAGGATTATGTTAAAGATCTCTCCAATTAATGCATTTAGTGATAATTATATTTGGTTAATACAAACTAATGAAGGAAATACTTTAGTTGATCCAGGTGACAGCAAACCTATAATCTCGACTATAGATAAATTGGGTATCACTATTGATGATATCTTAATTACACATCATCATTTTGATCATATCGGTGGCCTTGAATTGCTGAAACCTCTAATTAAGGGATCTGTTATTGGTCCAAAAAATAATACCATTGATCTTTTAGATAAACATGTTGGTGAGGGAGATATTATTGAGTCAATTGGTTTACGATTTTCTGTTTTTGAAGTTCCAGGGCATACCTTAGATCACATAGCCTTTTATTCTGAAACTGAAAAAGAAGTTTTGTTTTGTGGTGATACTATTTTTTCTGGTGGTTGCGGCAGAGTGTTTGAAGGAACTTTTGAGCAAATGAATCATTCATTAGAAAAACTTATGAGTTTACCCTCAAAAACAGAAATATATTGTGCTCACGAATATACCCTTAGCAACTTGCAGTTTGCATTGATGGCGGAACCAGATAATATTGATTTGAAAGAATATGAATTAAATTCAAAAAATAAAAGAGAGAAAAATATTCCTACAATTCCAACAACATTAGGTCAGGAACTGCAAATAAATCCATTTCTAAGAGTTGCAGAAACTAGTCTGAGAGAAGCCATAAGTGATAAACTTGATCACTCTAATATGACTTCAAACGCAGAGGTATTTGGATTTCTTAGATCATGGAAAGACTCTTTGTAATTTTTATATCGATCACCATTTTCTATGGATGTGCGAATATAAGCATAATACCTGCTCGTCCATATATTGATATCGAACCATCAGAAGTTATTGGGCCAGAAGAAGAAAAATATAGCGATATTTGGTCAAGAATTAATTCGGAAAATAATTTTAGTTTTGATCCTCTTCCTAGTGAAACCTCTAAATATAAAAAAAGGTTTCTTAAAAATAGAAAGCACTTTAATGAATTAATTGCTAATGGTGAATTTTATCTTTATGAAGTATTAGAGGAGCTGGAAAGGTATAGGTTGCCATCTGAATATGCCCTTCTGCCATATATTGAAAGTAATTATGATCCATTTTCTATTTCTTCGTCAGGAGCTGTAGGTTTATGGCAGCTCATGCCTACTACCGGAAAAATTTATAATCTTCAAAAATCTTGGTGGGTAGAGGAACGCCATGATCCAATCCTATCAACTAAAGCAGCAATTAAATATCTTGCTTATCTTTATAATAGATTTGATAAAGATCCTATTCTTACTTTGATTGCCTATCATGCAGGGCCCACTTTTCTTGAAAAGCAAATCAAATCACTTGAAAGAAGAGGTTTAAGCCCCTCAATATCAAATTTGAAACTTTCTAGAGAAAGTTATAACTATGTCCCAAAATTTTTAGCTATTCATCAGATTGTAAGAAAGCCATATGAGTATGGAGTAAACCTACCAAAATTTCCAAACGAAAGAGTAATTAAAAAAATTGACTTATCTGGTCAAGTTGAAATGCTTGCATTCAGCGAGTTCATTGGAGTGACTCCTGAATTTTTATACCAGCTTAATGCTGGATATACAAAGTGGGCTACGCCTCCAGCTGAAAATTCAGTTTTATATCTACCTACAGAAAAACTTCTTGATGCAGAAGAAAAAATGGAAAGTTACTTTCAGGATAATCCAATCAGGTGGATGACTCACCGAGTTTCAAGGGGTGAAAACTTATGGGATATTGCAAAAATATATGACGTGAGGCTGGAAGACTTGAAATTGGTTAATTCAAAAACAAATAACAGCATCCTTTCAATTAATGAGACGTTGCTAGTGCCACTAGGGGATCCAGAATTATCAAGCTTTATACCTTATCAGTCGCATATTGTTAGTGAAGGAGATACTTTATGGAGTTTAGGAAGAAAATATGGAATAGCTCCAATTGAAATAGCCAGGAATAATCAGTTAGCTCTTAATGGAGTACTAACAATTGGCACCGCACTTAATATTGGAACTGGAAACATTGCTAGGTCAATGCAGGCTAAGAAAAGATCAATTTTATACAGTGTTAAGCAAGGCGATAACCTTTATAAAATTGGAGAGCTTTTTAACCTGGAAATCAGTGAAATTATTGAGTTGAACAACCTAGCATCAAATGATTTAAGCCCTGGTCAGATACTTAAACTAGTTATTAGCGCTCTCTAGTCTTCTGAGGTTTTAGGATCTAAGGCGTC
>CENJ01037385.1_pt1 | contig 26506 bp, 28 predicted proteins | sample 356161 | NCBI WGS metagenome assembly CENJ01 (sample SAMEA2619531, study PRJEB7988) | marine metagenome | biome: marine biome (ENVO:00000447); feature: surface water layer (ENVO:00002042); material: "saline water (ENVO:00002010), including plankton (ENVO:xxxxxxxx)" | depth 5 m | reverse complement strand
CCAAATAGTTCTAATCTACCAACTATCATAGCTGTTGTTAGTGTTAACTTGCCGATGTTTGAAAGGGAAGAATAATCTTCAGAGAAATTCCCTAAACCTGGCCCTAGGTTATTTATTGCCGCTGCCGTTCCAGAAAACGCAGAAAAGAAATCAACATTCTGAAAAATTAAAATGAACATAAATAATAGGAAAAAAGATACATAAATAGCTATAAATGAAAACACAGCTTCAATTTGTGATGAAACAACCTTTTCTCCGTTGAGCTTAACACTACTGACAGCACTAGGATGCATAATTTTTGTAATGCTTGATGCTCCAACTTTAAACATTAATAAAATTCGCCATACCTTCATCCCACCACCAACAGACCCAGAGCATGCACCCATAAAAGCAACGATAAAAATTAAAAACCCAACGGAACCTCCAAGTGCAGACAGAGGCTCAAGAGTAAACCCAGTGGTTGTAAGGATTGAAATTGTTTGAAAGAAACCATATCTCATTGAATCATTCATACTAAAACCTTCTTTTATGAATAAAGTGAGCGTGGACACCAAAACAACTGCAACTATTGTGGTTAAGAAAAGTTTAAGCTCGTCATTCAGTAAATAATATCTAATACTTTTTTTCGTAAACGACAAAAAATGTAAGCCAAAGTTTGTGGCAGAAATGAGCATAAAAAAGACGGCAACAAATTCTATTGTTGCATTATCAAAGTAGCCAAAGTTTTCGTTGTAAATAGAAAAACCACCAATTGAAACTGTACTGAAAGAGTGAGAAAAAGCTTCAAACCAAGTCATGCCAGCTGCCCAATACGACAAAACACAAGCTCCAGTTATAAGAATGTAAAACTTTAGAAGAGATCTTGCTGTTTCCCTTAGTCTTGGTGAGAAACTTTTGTCTGCAAAGCCTGAAGTTTCTGCCTGAAGGACTCTCATGCCTCCAGATACTGCTGGTATTATGGCCAAGACCACAATAACTAAACCCACCCCACCTGACCATTGCAATAACTGTCTGTATAAAAGGATGTGGTCTGATAATTTAGAAAGGTCATTAATAACAGTTGAGCCTGTAGTTGTTAAGCCTGAAACTGCCTCAAATAAAGCATCAAAAAAATCTATATTGGAGTTTAGAAAAGGCAGAGATGCCAGTACAGAAATTATCACCCATGTTAAAAAGGTTATTACAAACCCATCTTTTGGGGTGTAAGAAAACTTTCTTTGTCGGAGAGTAAAAAGAATAATTAATGAATACACCATACATGCCAAATAAATATTTAACATTTGGCTATCTAGTACATTATTAAAATAACTCAAAATCAGCGGAGGCAGCACCACAAATGTTCCAAAGAACAGTAAGGTTGGTCCAAGGAATCTAAATAATTTGAGCACAACCATCATCTAAAAGTGTTATAGAAATTATCTATTACATCCTTATCTTTATAAAAAACTATTAAATGGTCTTCATCATGGATTTCTGTATCACCATGTGCCATTAGCACGGTTTCGCCTCTCTTTAAAGCAGGAATATTTATGTTTTCATCCAGTCTTAAATCAGATATTAGTTTGCCTTTAAGTTTTTGATAAGATGAATCTACGACTATCTCAATAGCTTCAGCCATGCCTTTTTTTACTTTATGTACATTTGAAACAGATCCTTTTCTAATATATTTGAGAACATGAGATACTGTTATTTGGACTGGTGAAATAATTATATCTAGCTCGTTTTTACCAACTAGATCAAAATAGGCCTCTTTATTGATAATGGTAATGGTTTTTTTCGAGCCTAGTTTTTTAGACATTAATGAGCAAAGCACATTTGACTCGTCGTCTTGGGTAACTGCAACGAATACATCACAATCTTCAATCCCTTCCGATGCCAAAAAGTCCTTATCAGCTGCATCAGCATTAAGCACTAATACTCCATCTAATTCCTCAGAGGCCTGCTCACAATGTTCAGTGTTTTTCTCAATTAGTTTTGTGTTGAACTCGGCATTTATTTTTTTAGCTAAAGATTTTCCTATATTACCAGCTCCAGCTATGTAAATATTTTTATACTGACTCTCAAGTTTTTGAAGTTCTTTTGTTACATCTTCAATATGCTTTTCATCTGCTATAAAAAAAACTTCATCCCCTTCATTTATTATGGTCTCACCGGTTGGAATTAATAGCTCCTCATCTCTATATAAAGCTGGTATTCTCGTTTCATATTCGGGCAAGTCTTCTCTCAATTCTTTAATTTGCCTTCCAACTAACACCCCAGAATCTTTTGCATAAACACTAACTAATTTAATTTTACCATCAGCAAAATCTAATATTTCAAGCGCACCAGGGTGGTGTAATAAACTTTTAATTTCCTCTGTTATAAGGTCTTCAGGATTTATAAAAAAATCTACAAAAGGGGTTATTTCTTTTGCAATTTTTTCATACTCAGAGCCTTTAAGCCTACAAACTATTCGTCCAGCATTAAATTTTTCTTTTCCTATTAATGAAGCTAATAGGTTTGTTTCCTCAGAATCTGTTAGACATAACAATAAGCTGGTTTCATCGAGCCCTGCTTTTGCAAGCATTTTTGGAGATGAGCCATTACCATATAGTGTTTGAATTCCTTCAACACTTTTGATTGGCTCAAGGTTTTCATCATTGTTATCAATTACAACGACATCATTTTCTTCTGAGGAAAGTTCTTTAGCAACGCTGCCTCCAATTGAGCCACCCCCCAATATGACTATTTTCAAATCAGTAAATCTCCTTTAGAAATTATATCTCTTTTTGAGTTAAAGAAATCTTTTGGCCCTATAACTTTTTTCCCTGGAAATTTTACAGACGTAATCGCTACTATGCCATCTCCACAATAAATCTTTAATGACTCGTGATCAAAATTATGCACCTCGCCTGGTGTCCCAGTTTCATTTGAATGTATTTGAAGTTCTACTGCCTCAACACTGACCCCGCCACATTTAAAAAAAACATTTGGCCACTTTTTGAATGCTAGAAATTTATTCTTAATTTCTGATCCTTTGTTTGCCCAGTTTATTTCGCCTTCGTTTTTATGAATTTTATTAGCAATAGATGCTTTTGAGTGGTCTTGTTCTTTAGGTTTTAAGCCATTTGTTATAGCCTTAATAACATTTCTAATATTATTTAAAGATTCTTTTAACAACAGTGACTCAACTTCAAAATAATCTTTATTTTCTATATTCATCACTATTTTCTTATAAACTGGCCCTTCATCTAAACCCTCAGTTAATCTCATAAAACTTATTCCAGTTTCCTTCTCTCCATTCTCTATTGCTCTTTGTATGGGTGCAGCACCCCTATATTTAGGAAGATTTGAAAAATGTATATTTAAACAACCAAATCTGGGTGCAGTGAGCAACCAGGCAGGCAATATTTTCCCATATGCAACCACCACTAATAAATCGATATTAAAATCTTTAATTTTTTTTATAAAATTCTGTTCATTTAGATCATCAGGTTGCAGAACTGTTAAATTATCTGAGTTTTCAAACAACGATTTTGACGTAGTTAAGCCTCTGCCAGACAATTTGTCAGGTTGAGTAAGCACAAACTCCGTAGAGATTTCTTCTGATAATAGAATTTCTCTGAATATATCAAAGGCGACTTTAGGCGTGCCTGCAAAACCAATTTTAATTTTTGTTTTTGACATCCTTAGACTTCATTAGCCTCTCTTTTATACGACTTCTTTTCAGTGATGACGCATAATCTACTAACAATTTTCCGTTGAGATGGTCAATTTCATGTTGTATGCAATAACCTAACAGACCATCGGCAATAAGTTTTTGTTGTTCGCCGGTTAGATCTTGATAGCTAAGTTCTATTTCTTTTGCCCTTGGCACTTCTTGCTGAAATGTTGGAATTGAAAGACAGCCTTCCTTTGAAACTTCAAGAGTATTATCAAGAACCTTATATGTTGGATTAATAATTATTAATGGATCTGACTTATCTTCTGACAGGTCTATTACTATTAAGCGCTCATGTATGTCTACTTGAGTTGCGGCAAGACCGATGCCCCTGTCCTCATACATGGTAAAAAGCATATCTTCAGCTTTATTTTGAAGATCTTTATCAAAAGTAGTTATTGGCATTGCTTTTTTTCTTAACCTTGGGTCAGGAAATGTTAATATATTTAGCCTATTCATAGATTAATTATTATAGTTTTATATATATGGACAATATACAAGTTTCTGTAATTCTCGGTTCAGATTCAGACATAGATTTGGGTAAGGCCGCCATAAAATCACTTCGAACTTTCGATATCGATTGCGAACTAAAAGTTATATCAGCTCACAGATCACCTGATGTGCTAGTTGATTACTTAAAAAGCTCAAAAGAAAGGGGGTGCAAAGCCTATATAGCTATAGCAGGCATGGCAGCTCATCTAGCTGGTGCTGTTGCAGCACACTCATCAAGCCCAGTTTTAGGGGTGCCAACAGCACATAGTTTAAACGGACTTGATGCAATATTATCAACACTTCAAATGCCAGCAGGTGTACCTGTAGCAACTTTTGCAGCTGGAACTGCAGGAGCAACCAACGCTGGAATTTTTGCAGCCCAAATGTTGGGTGTAGGTGATGCTTCAATGGCGGAGAAAATGGTTGAATTTAAAAAAGAGCTTAGAGAAAAAACCATTCAGAAAGACAAAAATCTTGATAGAGATTGAACGTAACGAAAGAAGTTAATCTAGCTGCCAAGTGGATTCTTGATGGAAAAGTTATTGCCTATCCAACAGAGGGTGTGTGGGGAATTGGTGGGTTAGATCTAGCTCAGAATATAAAAGTTATAAATTCAGCAAAAGAGAGAACAAAAAACAAAAAATACATTCTTTTGTTCCACTCTTTTCAACAATTAGTAAAACATTTTGATATCGAAGATAAGTATTATCCCTTAATAAAGACCATGGAAAATACGTTTACTACTATTCTTATTCCGACAACACAAAAAAAAATAGCCATAAGAATACCTAGAGACAAAAATCTTTTATATTTATTGAAACTGATAGATAAACCGATAATATCAACATCTGCGAATCTTTCCGGCGAAATGACATGCAGAAATATTGAGGAAATTAAGAACGTATTTGATGGAAAGATCTTCGGTGCCTTCGACGGACATTTAGGAGGCGAAAAAAAACCATCTAAAATACTAGACTTAGAAAATAATGAAATTATTAGATAGACAAAATAGGATTTCTAACGCATTTAAAAAAATCCATGAAACAATTTTTTATAAAATAAAAGGCTTTGAGAAGAGTTCAGAAATTTTGGATGATGTTTGGGAAAAAAGGGATCTTGGTCAAGGCAATTCAATTGTTATAGACGATGGAAACTTTTTTGATAAAGCAGGCATTAATTTTTCTTGTATTTCAGGAAAGTCCTTACCTGAGTCTTCAATTGGAAATAAAAGTGAATCTATGGGTTTACCTTTTTTTGCAACTGGTGTTTCGGTAGTCTTCCATCCAAAAAACCCTTACATACCGACCTCTCACCTTAACGTTAGATATTTCTGCACCTATAAAGAAAACCAGGTTTTTGAAGAATGGTTCGGTGGTGGATTTGACCTTACGCCATATATTTTAAATGAAGCAGATTGTAAAAAATGGCATCAGGGTGCTAAAGATGCTTGCAAATTGATTAGCCCTGATTTTTACCAAAAAGCAAAGAAAAATTGTGACGAGTACTTTTTTATTCCTCACAGAAAGGAGCATAGAGGTGTTGGGGGAATTTTTTATGAAAAGCAAAAATTTGATCAGATTGAAGAGGGCCTGCATTTTTCAGATGAAGTAAGTAAAAAATTTATTGATAATTACGTAGAAATTATCAATGAACACATGAACACAAAATTTACGGAGGAAGAAGAAAAATTCCAGAGATTCAGAAGGGGCAGATACGTAGAGTTCAATCTTATATATGATAGAGGAACTCTTTTTGGCCTTCAGTCAGGAGGTAGAATTGAATCAATTTTAATGTCTTTACCAAATAAAGTTGAATGGCATTACAAGTTCGATGAAAAACTCTCGACAGAACAACAAAAACTTTATGGTGTTTTAAGAAAACCTAAGGATTGGGTTGATGTTATATAGATTAGGTGTCTTAGGCAAAGATATTGGATATTCTCTATCTCCAAAAATTCATCAAGAGTTTGCGAAGCAATTTAATTATTCAGTTGAATACTCCATTTATGATATAGATAAAGACCCTTTACTCTTTATTCGTGATTTTTTTGCAAAAGATGGCTTTGGATTAAATATTACAAAACCATATAAACATAATGTAGCTATTGAATTCAGTTCTGATCTTGAGTCTGTTAACTGCATTTATGAAAAAGGTCTAAAAGTTTGCTCAACTGACGGTGTTGGTTTGCTAAATGATATGCAATCAAAAAAAATTGATTATGAGAACATGGATATTCTTGTTTATGGTCTAGGTGGTGCAGCACACTCAATACTAGAGACTATAAAAACAAGAAAAAAAATATACGTAAAAAACAGAACAGAAAAAAAATCTGAAGACACCATCAATAAAAACAATATTTTGCATAAATATAAAGGTGAAAAAGTAGACTTAATAATAAATTGTGCTTCTTCGTTAGATTTGAACACTATGAAAAAATTTGAACACTTTTTAATAACTGAAGATGGTTTTATTTATGATATTAATTATAAAAACAAGACAAATTCATCATTAGAAACACTTTCATACTCAAAAAAAACAAATTTTTATAATGGAATAGGCATGCTTGTAGAACAGGCAGCAGAGTGTTTTCGTCTATGGTTTGATGAAAAACCAAATGTTGAAGAGGTCAAAAAGCTGTTAAATGAAAGGGTTTAAATTTATTGCAGGTGCTATATGCCCATCTTGTGGAGATATAGATTCAATAATGCTCAAAAATGATGATTCAGAGATCAGGTGTGTGTCCTGTAATTACCTTAAAATGAAAGATCAAGAATTTGATAAAAAAGACATTAATATCATAGAATCTATTAAAATTATAGACGACTAAAAAATCATACATTAGTGTCGTTTATTACTCGACATTAACAGTATTTATAGTAGTATATTGCGTACATGAAGAACAAGCTTTGGGCACTTATTCTCTACCCTTTATCTTTTTTTATGTCTGCCGATTGGTTAGATATAAATATGCCTGTTGGTGTAACTGATATAAGTAGAGAAGTTTTTGGACTACACATGACAATATTTTTTGTCGTTGTTGCTATTGGAGTTGTTGTTTTTGGTGTTCTTTTTTGGTCCATGTGGAAATACAGAAGGTCAAATAATAAAAAACCTGCTACCTTTACGGAAAACCATACGGTTGAAATACTCTGGACGATTGTTCCTACCCTTATTTTAATCGCGATGGCTGTTCCTGCATCAATTACCCTAAAAAAAATATACGATCACGAAGCCGAAGAAGGTGGTATTGATATTCAGGTTGTAGGGTGGCAATGGAAATGGCAATACAAATATCTTGATGAGCAGGTTGGAAACAAACCATTAAGTTTTTTCTCAAACTTAACAACACCTCCTGATCAGTACGAGTTTAACAGGGTTGAAAAAAATGAAAATTACCTGCTAGAGGTTGACGAGCCAGTAGTTATTCCCGTTGATACTCCTGTTCGTTTCTTAATTACTAGTAATGATGTTATTCACTCTTGGTATATGAGTGACTTTGCAGTAAAACAGGACGCCATACCAGGATTTATTAATGTTGCTAAAACGAAGGTTAATGTTCCGGGCATATACAGAGGCAACTGCACTGAACTGTGCGGAGAACGACATGCGTACATGCCAATAGTAGTAAAAGCTGTTACACAAGAAGAGTATCAAGAATGGCTTCAATCAAAACGAGATCTGGCTGAACAAATTGCATATTTGACAGAAAAAGAATGGACATCAGATGAATTGTTAGCAACAGGCGAAGAAATCTATGAAACAAGATGTGCAGCATGCCATCAAACAAATGGAGCTGGAATTGCCGGATTTTATCCAGCCCTTGCAGGCAGCGATGTAGTTATGAACGACAAAGCTAAACAAATTGAAATTTTAATGGAAGGCATTAGAGGAAGCCAAATGCAATCGTTTGCCGAACAGTTGAATGAGGTAGAGATGGCTTCAGTTATTACTTTTACAAGATTGGCTTGGGGAAATGAGAAATCAGGAGATGGAGAGATTGTTATACCAAAAGATATTGTTGATTATAAGGAAACAAATTTATAGGAGTAGGATATGAGTGCAGTAGTTGAAAATCACGATCATCATGATGATCATCATCATGGGCCAAAAAAAGGAATAATGAGATGGCTCAAAACGACAAATCATAAAGACATAGGAACTTTATATCTGTGGTTTGCTTTTGCAGCTTTTTTATTAGGAGGTGCTTTTGCAATGGGTATAAGAGCAGAGTTATTTGAGCCTGGTCTACAACTCATGGATCCTATAAGATACAACCAGCTTGTAACAATGCATGGCCTAATCATGATTTTTGGTGGTGTGATGCCAGCCTTTGTTGGTTTGGCTAACTGGTTAATACCTCTCCAAATTGGGGCACCAGACATGGCCATGCCAAGAATGAACAATTTAAGTTTTTGGTTGCTGCCAGTCGCTTTTGCTATCTTACTTTCAACAGCATTCATGGAGGGAGGCTTGCCTGGTTTTGGTTGGACTTTCTATGCTCCTTTATCTACGAATTATCCAAATGTAGCTTATTTTGTTTTTGCCATCCATATCATGGGAGCCTCATCAATAATGGGTTCCATCAATGTGATTGTAACTATTATGAATATGAGGGCACCCGGAATGACGTTGATGAAGATGCCACTTTTTGTTTGGTCTTGGTTAATTACTGCTTATCTATTAATTGCAGTAATGCCTGTTTTGGCTGGTGCAGTAACTATGCTATTAATGGATGCATATTTTGGCACGTCATTTTTTGATGCAGCAGGTGGTGGTGACCCTGTTCTCTTCCAGCATGTCTTTTGGTTTTTTGGCCATCCAGAGGTATATATTATGATATTGCCTGCGTTCGGTATTACCTCACATATAATTTCAACATTTTCAAGAAAACCACTATTCGGTCATTCTTCAATGGTTTATGCAATGGTATCCATCGCAGTTTTGTCTTTTGTTGTTTGGGCGCACCATATGTTTACCGTAGGTATGCCTTTAGTAGCAGAGCTCTTTTTTATGTGGGCTACGATGCTTATTGCAATTCCCACGGGTGTCAAAGTTTTTAATTGGTGTGCAACCATATTTAAGGGATCAATTACCTATGAGACACCAATGTTATTTGCTATTGCATTTGTAGTTCTATTTACTATAGGGGGCTTTTCAGGCCTTATGCTTGCAATAACACCAGCAGATTTTCAATATCATGATACTTATTTTGTAGTTGCTCATTTCCATTATGTTCTGGTTCCTGGCTCTGTTTTTTCAATAATGGCAGCCGTTTATTATTGGCTGCCTAAATGGACAGGGAATATGTACGACGAAAAAATGGGCAAATTACATTTTTGGCTTTCTTTTATTGGTGTAAACATTACATTTTTCCCTCAACACTTTGTTGGTCTTGCGGGCATGCCTAGAAGATATGCAGACTATGCGTTACAGTTTGCTGAGTGGAACGCTGTTTCTTCTGTGGGAGCATTTTTATTTGGTTTATCTCAACTTTTATTCTTATACATAGTTGTAAAAACTGTCTTTGCTGGTAAAAAGGCAACACCACAAGTTTGGGACGGTGCAGACGGTCTTGAGTGGACCGTAGATTCTCCAGCTCCTTATCATACATTTGATGTGCCTCCCAAAGTTAAATGAGTAACGGACCTCTAAAAAATAAAGTTTTTGTATCTTTGCTTGGAGCAGTAACTTTCATGTTTTTCTTTTCATTTATGTTGGTCCCTTTGTATAACGTGTTTTGTGAGGTAACTGGCTTAAATGGAAAAATATATGGGCCTTCTGATTTCTTTAAAAAAAATAATGAAACATATGAAAGACAGGTCAACATAAGGTTTTTGAGCACCGTTAATGGCTCAGCTCCTGTTACTTTCTATCCATCAGAAACAAACCTAGAAGTAATGACTGATAAGGTAAGCAGAACTTCATATATTGCAACCAATAACACTAATAAAAAATTAACATTGTCGATAGTTCCTTCTGTTTCGCCAGGTCTAGCAGCGGAAAATGTAAAAAAAATCCAATGTTTTTGTTTTAGTGAACAAACCCTTGAACCTTATGAGACCCAAGAATGGCCAGTGAGGTTTTATGTGGACTCCGAACTTAGTGAGAATGTAAACAATGTTTATTTATCATATACTTTGTTTGAAAAAGAAAGAGAAGAAATGCTAGCAGTTAACCATGAACACTGAAACAACAAGTCACCAAAAATACTACGTACCTGAAAGCAGTTCCATACCTATAGTTTTTGCAGTAGCAATGCTTTTTTTTGGTGTTGGTGCGGCAGATGCTGTGATGGGAAAAGGTACAACCTTGCTATTCATCGGTATCGTTACTGTAATTGGTACTCTTGCATATTGGTGGTCAGTAGTAATAAGAGAATCACATGCTGGGCTTGATACACCACAACTAAATACGTCTTATGTTTATGGTATGGCTTGGTTTATTTTTTCAGAAGTAATGTTTTTTGCAGCATTTTTTGGAGCACTTTTCTACATAAGAACATTTTCTATAAGCTGGCTAGGCGGAGAGGGACCAACAGCAAAAGGCCTTGCAGGCGATTTATTATGGCCAGATTTTGAAGCAACATGGCCCCCAATGATCACACCAGAAGAGAGCTTGATGGGAGAGCAGGCAATCACCAAGGGCCCAGATGAAAATATGTATTTACAAAGTATTGGAAGTCTTGGAACATGGCTCCCTCTATACAATACCGTTGTTTTGCTTACATCTAGTGGAACGGTGCATTTTGCACACATGGCATTAAAAGATAACAACAGAAAAAGGTTTAATTTTTGGCTAGGCATAACAGTTTTATTGGCATTCATATTTGTGATTCTTCAAGCTCTAGAATATTACGAAGCTTATGCCCATTTAGGACTAACTATTAGTTCTGGTGTTTATGGAACAACATTTTTTATGTTGACAGGATTTCATGGTATGCATGTTTTAATTGGTGGAATATTTCTTGCCACTCAGCTTACAAGATCAGCAGGATACAATCATTTTAGTGACAAAGAACACTTTGGTTTCGAAGCTGCATCGTGGTACTGGCACTTTGTTGACGTCGTTTGGGTTTGTCTTTTCTTATTCGTTTATATTCTTTAACCCAAAGGGGCTTCATTGCCTAATTGGCCGGTTGAAACACCATAAATTATGAGAACTAAAAGTATTGCACCAAGCGTAACTCTAAAGCCTAGCCCGTATAGTATTCTCTTTTTCCCAGGTTTGCCCCTGTCAATAAAAAGGAATACCAAACTTGAGGCCAAGCTTATTAAAACCAATATGAGTAAAATAACGATGATAGTTTTTAACACTGGGATATTAAAACATTGAATAACTTCAAATCAAAGATATTAATTTTTGCGATCATATTTGTTCCCATAACAATAAGTCTAGGGATCTGGCAAATTGAAAGAGCTGATGAGAAAAAATTAATTATTGCTAATTATGATAAGTTGCTGGTAACAGCTCCAGTTGCATTACAAAAAAATGAAACATTGGATAATTGGCAGCCTATAGAAACCACAGGCACATATCAAGATCTTGTTGTTTATGAAGATAATGCAATTACTAACGGTAAAGCAGGCTTCAAGGTCTATCATTTATTTCAAAATGGTGATGGAACATTAATATTCATCCATAGAGGTTTCATTGAGCGAAACCTGATCAAAAACAATTTACCAAAGGTTGACATACCGGTTGGAAAGAAATCTATCAACGGAACAACTCTTTTTAAACAAAACAATACTTTTGTAAAAAATGTGGAGGAATCAGACAGCCGAATAATCCAAGAGTTCAGCACCTCTGTTTTAATAGAAAAGTTTCCGATATTGAAAGATAGATATTTGCACCCATTTCTATTTAACTTAGATATTAGAGATGTCGATAAGTACCAGCCTATAGAAAAGCCAGTAAACATGTCAGCTAGCAAACATATAGGTTACGCCATTCAGTGGTTTGGTCTGTGTGCAGCTTTAATAATTTTAACAATATACGCATATAGGAAAAAAGGTGAATAATCAGAAGTATCTCGCGCTAATAATACTATTAACGCCGCTCTTAGTGATAAGTTTATCAACATTAACTTTTTATCTTGGATATAAACCGACAAGCTCAAATAATAATGGGGACCTAATAATCCCTCAAATAGACACAGAGGATTTACGCTTATTAGATGTTGAGGGCAAAACTTTTTCTTTCACAGCTGGAAAATGGTATTTGGTCCATTTTGATGATTTCCAAAACATAACTTTCAGTCTAGATCGCTATAAACTTGCAACAAGTTTAAAACTTACTTTGCCAAGAGAAAGTCATAGACTAAGAAGGGTTGTTGTCTATAAAGATATAGAACTATTTGAGAGAGCTGCAGATCTTAAAGACCTGTTTCCTGAAGTGATCTTTCTATATGATAAGAATAATTTATTCGAAAAAAGAATTTCTACGCAGCTTAACAATCCTTATTTTTCTAAATCTATGTTTCTAATAGATTCCTTCTCTAACGTGATGGAAGAATTTAACCTGAGCTTAACTTTCAACGAAATATTTGAGGATCTAAAAGTATTATTATGAACATTTTTAACACTAAAACTTTTTCAGCCATTGGTATTGCATTTTGTTTTGTAGTTATTGGGCTAGGCGCATGGACAAGACTTGCAGATGCAGGTTTGGGTTGTCCAGATTGGCCTGGTTGTTATGGATTTGTTACTTTTCCAACGACTCCAGACGAGATAGTTATTGCAGAATCTTTGTTTCCTGAGTCACCTGTTGAAATAGACAAGATAATCCCAGAAGTGGTGCATAGATACTTTGCAGCCTCATTAGGTCTTTTAGCTATTGGTCTTGTTTTCATAGCATTTAAAGAACAAAAAATGAAAACTGAGTCTTTAGTTTTGCTTTTGATTATTATCGGACAAGGAATTTTTGGCTATCTAACTGTGAGTTTAAAGCTTCATCCTCTAATAGTTACCTCACATCTTTTTGGGGCAATGATAGTGACATCTCTGTTTTTGGTTATATTCATGAAATCATTAAAGATCACTAATTCATATTTAATATTAGTGCGCAACAAACCTTATATTGTTATTGGGTTTGTTCTGATTATTTCTCAAATCTTTCTTGGTGCTTGGACATCCACAAATTATGCTGCCAGAGCCTGTTTAGATTTGCCATATTGCCAAGGAGAGTTAATTCCTAACACTAACTTTGAAGAAGGCTTTAATTTATTTCAATCGATTGGGCCAAATTACCTCTATGGTCAAATGAGCAATGAAGCCAGAGTAGCCATACATTTAACACATAGAATTGGAGCCATTATTGTGTTTTTCTATTCCGTTTTTTTATCAGTTAAGCTGTGGTCAACAGAAACAAAAGCGATAGTTGCTAGTTTTTTATCGATTTTAGGGATCCAAATCTTTTTAGGTGTAAATAATATTTTGAGCTCTCTTCCATTATGGAATGCAGTTGCGCACAATATAGTAGGGGTAATGTTATTTTTATCTTTTGTGGTTATGACATTTTTGGCATTTAGGAGAACTTGATCGTATGACAAGCTTCATAACGCTTTGTAAACCTAAAATTGTTTTGCTTCTAACACTTACAGCTCTTGTGGGTATGTTGCTATCAATAGAGTTTTACTCAAACATATTTTCAAGCCTTGCAAGTTTACTTGGTTTTGCTTTTTTAGCTGCTTCTTCAGCAGCACTTAATCAAATTTTTGATAGAGAGTCTGATAAAAATATGCAGAGAACAAAAAAAAGACCTCTTGCCGCGGGTGATATCTCACTTCCACAAGCTCTTATATTTACAGCCATTTTATTATTCACAGGCACAAGCTTGTTATTGTATTTTTCAAATCTTCTTACTCTATTTATTACTACATTTGGGTTTATTTTTTATAGTTTGGTCTACACAATTTACCTAAAGTGGGCTACTCCACAAAATATAGTTATTGGCGGGCTCTCTGGAGCGCTTCCTCCTTTAATCGGATGGACGGCTGTTACAAATGAAGTGTCATTATTACCATTAATTTTGGTATTAATAATTTTTTTATGGACACCACCACATTTTTGGCCACTTGCTATTGATAGAATGGATGAATATAAGAAAGAGGGAGTACCAATGATGCCAATTGCAAAAGGTGTTTCAAGAACGAAAAAGGAAATGATAGTGTATGCAATTCTGTTATTGGGAGCTTCTTTATCTCCATTCTTCTATGGGTTAACAGGTTATTTCTACTTATTTTCCACCACAGCTCTAAACCTATATTTCATTTACTTATGTGTAGCATATTTGAATGACAAGAATAATAAGTTATCGATGAAGGTTTTTAATTTCTCTGTGAAATATATGCTTCTTTTTTTTCTTGCTACTTACGCTGATTTTTTAATTAAACTTTATGTCTAAAAACTTATTAACAGCCATTCTTTTTTCAATAGTTCTATTCCTTTCGATCTATTCAATTTGGAGAATAGGTCAGCCTAGAATACTTTCTGCTGAAGAGATGAAAGTTAATGGATATTTTGGTTACGGAAGCTTCGAAGAGCTGCGAGATTTTAATTTACTCGATCATAACGGTGATATCTTTACAAAGGCAAATCTCAAAGAACAAAGTTTAAATTTTCTTTATTTTGGGTATTCAAGCTGCCCCACAGAATGTCCGGTAATGATGTCAGTTATGAAGCAGATTTTTGAAAAAATCGAAACAAATGATATCTCTTACTATTTAATAAGTTTTGATCCTGAAATTGATACTCTTGAAAGATTAAAAAGCTATGTTACAGCGTTCAATCCAGATTTTATTGGTGTTTCTGGAGATGTTCCAGAGGTTGTGAAGCTTGGTTACCAGCTTGGAGTAGAGAAATTAGCTCCCATAGAGAATCATATGAATCAAAGGATAATATCACATACCAATCATTTGATAGTTGTAAATTCAGAAGCAGAAGTTATTGGTATTTTCAAAGCTCCGTTTGAAAGTTCTGCAATGTCACTGGTAATAAAATCTTTGCTTGTTTCTCAATAGCTTAATTTATGAGCACTACTTTTCCTATAACACCTCTACTGCCTATCAACTTTATGGCTTCAACTGCATTTGCCATCGGAACTTCTTTTGATATTAAAGGTTTAATTTTCCCTGTAGCTAACATTTCATTGATATCAGTTATATTTTTTTGATTTACTTCAAACTCTCTTCCGGTAAATGCTCCCCAGAATACCCCTACAACAGAAGCCCCTTTCAGTAATGTTAAATTGATTGGTAGTTTTGGTATTTGGCCAGCAGCAAAACCTACGACTAAATATTTGCCTTTCCATCCTATTGCTCTAAAAGCTGGTTCTGCATAGCAGTCACCAATGGGGTCATAGATTATGTCATAACCATTTTTTAAACTCTTAGATTTTAGCTCTGTAGAAAATGCTTTAGCCTCTTCTTTGTCTTTTGGTCCTGCCCCATAAATTATTACTTCATCTGCACCATATTCTTGGCATATTTTCGCTTTTTCATCTGTTGAAACTCCAGCAATAACTCTGGCTCCTTTAGCTTTTGCAATATCAAGAGCAGCGAGACCGACACCGCCAGAAGCTCCTAAAATTAACACCTCATCATTCTCTGAGAGCTCACCTCTTTGAATAAGAGCATGGTAACTTGTGCCATATGCCATCTGATAAGAAGCAGCTAATTGAAAAGATATTTCGTCTGGGATAGGGAATACACCAAACTCATTAATACATATTTGTTCAGCAAAAGCGCCATGAGGAGCCATAAAATAAACACGATCACCCTCCTTAAAGCGAGTCACATTTTTACCTGTTTTTCTTATAATGCCGGCACCCTCGTTACCTGGTGCAAAAGGCAGATCAGGCTTAAATTGATATAGCCCTTGCACTATTAAAAAGTCAGGAAAATTTAACGCAGCAGCTTTTATGTCTATCAGCACTTCATTATCCTGAGGTGTTGGGCTATCAACTTCTTCCCAAACTAAATTATCTACAGGTCCATATTCCTTACAATGCAGTTTTTTCATTCAATCTCTCCTCTAAAACGTTCCAAATATTCTTCAAACATCATATTATCTTCTTTCTTGTCATGAACATATTGCTTCTCAGATAAATCGCGCTCTTTCTCAAATAGTGCACGATTATTTTTATTAACTTTATGATTTATCGGTGCAGATTTTTTTACAATAAAGGTTAGTAAGTTTTCAGATTTATCCAAATCATTAATTAATTTTTTAGATAAAGGCACATTGTTTCGGCTGATGTATTCAGAGAACATTTTTTTGTTATCTTTGTGTAAGCCTATAGTAGATGCAAAATTTTGAAGTTTTTTTAAAAATTCCTCCGTTACATATTTAGCAGGTTCTTCAGCTTTTTCACTCTCAAGTCCTTTGATAAAATTACAATTTTGTCCAGTTTCGGACGACCTTCTAATGTTTTCTTTTATACAATCACTCTCTAAATTACTAATTAATGGAGAATCAGATAATGCACAAAAAATCAAAACAAGTTCTAGAAATTCTATATCTTCTATTGAGATCCCTATTTTTGTGTAAGGGTTTAAATCAATTGACCTAATTTCCAGATATTCAATACCCTTCCTCTTTAATTGCGTATAAGCTCTAGTATCTTTCGATATTATTCCCTTCGGTCTTACATGGTTATAGAGCTCACTTTCCATTTGTATCGTTCCATCATTAACTTGTTGTTTAAGGTCAAGCGATATGTGCTTAAACTTGTCATTTGGTTTATTGATATAGTTTCTGAGCGTTATTAAATATTCGTCCAAAGAATTAAAAGTAATTAAACTTTCATCCTGTTCTTCCGAATAGTATCCGAGCCTACTGACACGCAACGACGTCGATTTAGGTAGATAGCAATCCTCCTCATCTAGATTTTCGATGTTGATATGCCTCCCTTTTAAAAAAGATTTATGAGTTACCGGAGAACAGCCTATTAATCTTAAAATTATTGGGAATAGCCTTAAAAAATTTCTTGAAACACCAAGATAAATTTCGGTTTTATTGTTTCCAAGAGCTTTTATGACAGAATCAGAAAATGAAAAATTAAAATGTATGCCTGCAGTACTTTGCATTTTGTCTCCATACCTATTTCTTAATCCAAGCCTATAAAGATGAGCAAGTTTTGTAGTATTTGATTCTCTATGTGGGGGTAACTTAATGTACTTCCTTTTAAATTTTGGAGGCATTGAGTAGTTCCAAAGTAGATCACCATCTAAATTTTCCTCAACGTATTTATGTAGATCACATAAAAAATTGTATGCATCAGAATTTTCTACAAAAGGGGGCGTAACTATTTCAAGGTGTGGCTCTGAGTAATCAAGAGTTATATATCTATTAAAATTATGAACTCCGAAACTCTTTGGAAAACTTTTATTCGAGATTTTTCCTTCGAGATCAGATCTTAAATTCTCTTTTTCTAGACCTTTGTAGGTCACTTTGTCTGATTTTAAGAATTTGGAAATTTTCTTTTGGTTGCTTTCAACCATTTTTACTATTTTGGCCCTGCATCTATTATTTCTTGAGATACATTAAATTTTTTAAAGTTTTGCTTAAACCTTTCACATAGCTTATCGCATTCTAGATCATAGTCTTCAGCTGAACTCCATGAAGTTTTTGGGTTTAAGAAGCTACTATCCACGCCCTCAAGCTCATTAGGGATATAAAGATTAAGTTTGTTTAAATAAGCTAGATTATCAAAGTCTATTTTATTGTCTTGAATACCATTAATAATTGCTCTTGTAACTGGGATAGGGAATCTTTTGCCAACACCATAACCCCCACCTGTCCAACCAGTATTTACTAAAAAGACTTTTGTCTTATTTTTTCTTACTCTTTTAATGAGCAGGTCTGCATATACTCCTGCAGGTCGAGGAAAAAATGGAGCACCAAAGCAAGTTGAGAAAGTAAAATCCATTGATTTTGACTCACCTATTTCTGTAGAGCCAACCTTCGCAGTGTAACCACTTAAAAAATGATAGGCTGCAGCGTTCTCATTCAAAATGCTTACAGGAGGCAAAACCCCAGATAGATCACATGTTAAAAAAACTATGCTATCAGGCTCATCGCCTTCATTAGCAGGTACTGCACCTTCTATAAAATCTCTTGGGTAACAAACTCTAGTATTTTCTGTATATTTGCTATCGGAGTAATCGGGAACACCTTGTTCATTAATCACCACATTTTCCAAAATGCTTCCAAATTTTATAGCATCCCAAATTAAAGGCTCATTCTGTTTCGATAGGTTTATACATTTTGCGTAACATCCTCCTTCAAAATTAAAAACTGTGCCATCTCCCCAGCCATGTTCGTCATCTCCTATAAGTGAACATTTTGGATCAGCGGAAAGGGTTGTCTTGCCGGTTCCAGATAGACCAAAAAATAGTGTTGTTCGCTTATCAGACGTTTGGTTTGCTGAACAGTGCATTGGCAACACACCCTTTTCAGGAAGAAGAAAATTTTGGACTGCAAACATAGATTTTTTCATCTCTCCTGCATACTTCATGCCTGCTATTATGACTTTTCTTCGCAAAAAATTGATAATCACACAAGATTCAGAGTTTGTATGATCTTCTTCAGGATCACATACATAATTTGCTGCTGTAACAATCTTCCACACTTCTTTATTTTCCTCATTGAAACTCTCTGGCGATATAAATATTAATTTGGAAAATAAGGAATGCCAGGCAAGCTCTGATTTTATATGAACTGGAATATAGTGATCTTTATTAGAACCAACATGCACATTTGAAACATAGTTGTCTTTGTCATCAAGATAGGCTGATACCTTTTCCCATAATTTATCAAAATGATCTGAGTTAAATGGTTTATTAACCTCTCCCCATTCAATTTTATCTTTGGTGCTGCTTTCTTGAACAATGAACCTATCTTTTGGGCTTCTGCCTGTTCTGTTTCCCGTAAGTGATAATAATGCACCAGTATGAGTCAGTTCACTCTCATTATTTGCAACTGATTTTTCTATTAGCTCTGAATTTGATAGATAGAGAGATCTAGACATTTATTATTTTTGGCCTTTTAAATTTATAAAAAAGTATCTTATCAATAATAGTAATATCATTGAAGCAAAAAATAAAAGTGCCCATTCAGGAATATTTAAATATAAAAAAACCCAAGATTCTTCCGCACATTTACTGCTTCCCTGAAAAACTTTACTAAGTGCATCAAAAAAAGGATACATATTAAATAAAAATTCGAACGGTATATCACAATAACCTCCTGTCAGTTGGTCAGCAGGCAAGTTCTGAAGATAAATTTGTCTTCCGCTTGCAGATGCACCAAATACCAATACTACAAAACCGAGAAAATCAAATATGAATTTAAATTTTGGCACTATCATTTTTATAAGATAAACAAAAAATACTGCTTGTGCTGAAAGCTTTTGCAAGATGCATAAGTTACAAGGCTCAAGACCAACGATATTTTCAAGATAATACTGACCACACATGACAATGGCAGCACAAGAGGTAATAAATATATCGCTGTAATTTTTAATTATTTCTTTCACTATTAAGTATTATATATATAGTCCTATGATATTTAGACCAGATTTAATTTTAATTGACGGAACTTCTTATATTTATCGAGCTTTTCACGCTCTGCCGCCACTAACCACATCTGCGGGCAAACCAACTGGAGCAACGAGGGGATTTGCATCAATGCTTAGAAAGCTTATTGAAAAATATCCGGGTGTTCCAATGGTAATGGTGTTTGATGCTAAAGGACCTAATTTTAGAAATGATTATTATAAGGATTACAAAGCTAATAGGCCCCCAATGCCAAATGAGTTAAGACTTCAAATCGAAGATATAAAAAAACTTTCAGAATTATTCAATTTCACGGTAAAAGAAGAGGGTGGTGTTGAGGCAGATGACGTAATAGCTACTCTCACAGAACAATTCAAACATGACAAAAAGATTTTAATCTCTTCTCCAGATAAAGATTTAACACAATTAGTTGAAGATAATGTTATTCAACACAATTCAATGTCTAATGAATTTTTCAGTAATGAGTATGTAAAAGAAAAATTTGGTGTTGGCCCTAGCCAAGTTGCACAGCTATTGGCTTTAGTTGGAGACAAAGCAGATAACATACCAGGAATCACAAAGGTAGGTAATAAAACTGCCTCTAAATGGCTTGATACTTATGGTAACTTAGAAAATATCATTAATAAGTCTGAGGAAATTACAGGGGTTGTAGGTCAGAATTTAAGAGAAGAAAAGGAAGTTCTCCAAAGAAACCTCTTTCTTGTTTCTCTTAAAAAAGACATAAACCTTAATTTGTTATTTGATGATATAAATATTCCAGCATCAAGCAGTGATGGACTCAAAGACTTTTATAAAAAACTTGAATTTAATTCTTTTATTGGGGAAACAAGTGTAAAAAGAAAATCAGAATATAAAACTGTTACGAATAAAAATGAACTTGAAGAACTTGAATTAATAATTAATGATGCTGAATGCTTTGCATTTGACACAGAAACCACATCACTCAATTCATCAGAAGCAGAACTAGTAGGTGTTTCATTCTCGATTAAAAAAGATAAGGGTTTCTATATTCCAATTAATCACGTTGAGCAAACAGAATTAAATGCTTCTGAGTTAATTGAATGGTTGAAGCGGCTTCTAGAAATTAATCAAGATAAAATTATTGGTCAAAATCTAAAATATGACATTGCTGTGCTAAGAAATCATGATATTTACATCAAAGAATTTTTTGCAGATACAATGTTAATGTCTTATGCGGTAAATAGCACATCATCTAGACACAACCTAGACGCATTAGCTGAACATTATTTAAATACTTCAACTATCAAATATGATGATGTTGTTGGAAAGGGAGCAAAAAGGTATAAAAATTTTAGCGAAGTTCCAATTAAAGAAGCTACCAACTATGCTGCTGAAGATGCTGATATAACTTTACAGCTTTTTGAAAAGCTTTCAGAAATAATTGATAAAAATTCAAATAATATTTTAAAGACAATCGATTATCCCCTTTTATTTGTGCTTTTAGAGATGGAACAAAAGGGTGCCCTTATTGATACAAGTCATCTTAATGAGCTATCAAAAGACTTTGGTGCAAAACTTTTAAATTTAGTGAAAAAAATTCATGAAGCATCTGGCAGTGTATTTAATATTGATTCACCAAAACAATTAAGCGAAATTTTATTTGAGAAATTAAAGATAGATACTAAAGGTTTAAAGAAAACTTCAACGGGCTATTTCTCAACTTCAGAATCTGTGTTGCAGAAATTATCCGATCAAAATGAAATTGTTAAAGATATCCTAGAATATCGTTCTTTAGCAAAGTTAAAAAGCACATATACAGACAAAATCGCAGATATTTGTGATCAAAACTCAAGAGTACATACTTCTTACCATCAGGCTGTGACCTCCACAGGTAGATTGTCTTCCTCAGACCCAAATTTACAAAATATTCCTATAAGGACTAAAGAAGGAATTACGATTAGAGAGGCGTTTATTGCTCCTGCAAACAAAAAAATTCTCGCGATGGACTACTCTCAGATAGAGCTTAGACTCATGGCTCATTATTCACAAGATCCTATTATGCTTAACTCATTTAAGAAAAATGAAGACATTCATAAGCGTACTGCTTCTGAAATATTTGGAACTGAGCTCAGTGAAGTTGATGATGAGATGCGAAGAAGAGCAAAGACTATAAACTTCGGGTTGTTATATGGTATGAGTGCTTTTGGGCTTTCCAATCAGCTTGGAGTATCACGTGCTGAGGCAGATATTTTTCTCAACAATTACTTCGAACGATATAGTGCTGTTAAAAAATTTATGAGCGACATAATAGAGAAATCTAAGGAAACTAAATATGTTGAAACGCTTTATGGAAGAAAGATACATGTTCCAAACATTAGTGCTAATAATTATATGGTAAGACAGGCAGCTGAAAGAGCTGCAATAAATGGACCATTACAAGGAAGTGCAGCCGACATTATCAAGATTGCAATGATAAAAATTGATGAGTGGATTAATCTCAATGCACCGGAGATAAAAATGATCTTACAAGTTCATGATGAACTTATTTATGAGGTCCCCGATACATTTTCAGAAAATGATTTACTGCCAATTTTGGATCTTATGGAAAACACCACTGAAATAGATGTGCCTTTAAAAGTTGAATATGGTTTTGGAGCTAACTGGAGAGAAGCTCATTAATTTCTATAATCAGCCTTTCGATTGAGTTTTTTTCTTTTATTGAAAAGCTAAGACAGATACCAAACTCATCACTAATCTTTTTAATGGTAGCTTTTGATTCTTCTTTAGAAATTTTATCTTTTTTTGTTAAAACTATTAAAGTTGGTAGACCATAACTTGCTAACATCTCATACATTGTTAAATCAAGCTCCTTCATTGGATTTCTTATGTCTGTAAAAAGGATTGCTCCAACAAGATTATTTCTTAATGAAAAATATTGAGGAAGCTGTTTGGCCCAATCTTTTTTTTGAGATTTTGAAACTTTTGAATACCCATAACCTGGAAAATCAACAATGTACCCAAACTTTGCTTTAAAAAAATTAAAAAGTTTTGTCTTGCCAGGTGTTTTGCTTGTTTTAGCAAGTTTTTTTTGATTGGAAATAGCATTTATGGCGGATGATTTTCCAGCGTTTGACGCTCCGACAAATGCAATTTCTTGCGTATCATGTTGTAAGCATTGATTAAATTCTGCTGCACTTTCTACAAACTTGAGCTCTAAATACTTAAAATTAAATTTCATTAATTAATTATATCCAACTTGTTATATAATCATTCTCGCATACTTATGAGAAATAAATTTTTTAACTTTATTGCTTTGGTCTTTTTCTTAACTTTAGGAGCTAATGCGCAACCCGAACAAGGCAAAGACTACGAATTAATACCAACTGATCTTATTCAAGGTCAATCTATAACTGAAGTATTTGGCTATTGGTGCAACGCATGTTTTAGTTTTGAAAGCACTGTACAGAAGATTAAAGAGCAAAGAGCTGATGTTGTTGTCGTTCAGATTCCTGCTGGGAATGAAGTGTACGCAAGACTTTACTATACTATCATTGCTTTAGATCTTGGAGAAGAAGCACATCTAAACGTATACAAAGATATTCAGTTGTTGCGAAAAAACCTAAACAGTAAAAATGATGTTTTAGAATTTGCTAAGAGGCACGGGTATGATGATACAAAATTTATGAATGTTTATAATTCATTTGGTATAGGTATAAAAGCACAAAATGCACTTCGAACAGTTAGAAGTTTGGGAAATGCTGGGGTTCTCGAAGGTGTGCCAACAATAGTAATAAACGGAAAATATAAATTTAGAAGAACAGGTGATGTCCAAAGAAATATCGATAATATGCTGTTTCTATACGATAATTAGCTTGAATTTCTTTATTCTGCTACAACAAATAAAACATGAAAAAATTTTTACTACTGAGTTCTTTAATTTTTACATCATTTTTGATTTTTCCTGATTCTTATGAAGACGAAGTAAGAAAAAGACTTGGTCTTATAAAAGATGTGCCAGTAGTTTCTATGCCAGGAATGGCAGCCGATGAATCTGAAGGACCTGTAGGAAGATCTGGCGAGACAGTATATAACCAAGGCTGTGCTGCTTGTCATACCGCTGGATTGGCAGGCGCTCCAATGCTTGCAAATAATGATCAATGGAAAGATCGATTGCCGAAAGGTTTAGAAATGCTTACCGCAAATGCATACAATGGCTACAACGCTATGCCGGCAAAAGGATTGTGTATGGATTGCTCAGAGCTAGAAATTGAACGTTCTGTTCAGTACATGCTTGATTCATTGACTATTGTAGAGTAAACCTAGCGCCTTTCTAGTTCAGCTATTTTATTTTCTAAAGCGTCAATCCTTTCAACAGCTCTATCAAGCTCCTCTTTTTTAACGAAACCAGACTCTTTCATAAATTTCTCTAAGGCAGGTTTCACCATTTTCTCCATGCCTTTCATGTCTTTAGTCATATTAAACGGGTTAAACATTTTTTTTCTCCAAAATAAAATTTTTGCTCACAATCTCATAAAGATCTTTCCAGCTTTTTGCTTGAAGGTCGCATGGAAATATCTCATCCCACTTATTCTTCTCACAATTAAACCATATGGCATTTATATTACAATTTCTAGCACCTCCAACATCGTTTACAGGACAATCCCCCACATGAATTGCTTCTTCTGGACCACAAGAGGCTAGCTCTAAGGCTCGAAGAAAATGCGGAGGGGCCGGTTTATTTGATCCAACATCCTTCGAATTAATGGAAAAATCAAAAAAAGTATCTATTCCTATAATCCGTAAATCAGCATTACCGTTTGATAAAGAACCAATTGCTACTTTTCTATATAGCCTTCCTAAAATATTTTTTGCATCTTTATAAAGCTGTACTTTATTTCTTACTTTAAAAAATTCATTAAAGCTCTCATTGCTGTAGTAAATCGCTTCATTTTCATCAAGCCCAATTTTAAGTAAAAGCTCCTTTACAATCTCTTTTCTAAACTTTGTAAGATTAAATTTTAACGAATTATCATTTTCAATAAGCTGTAACCTAATTTTATTGATGCTTTCTTCACTTATGTCATTCTTTAATTGTGGCACTTTCATCAAAAGAAAGTTCCACAATGCCTTTTCAGCATCAACTATTACTTTGTGATTTGGCCAAACTGTGTCGTCTAAATCAAATGTTATTAGTTTTATTTTCTTTCTTGCCATGAGGATGAGATTTATCGTAAATTTTTGCTAGTTGTTGGAAATTTAGTTTTGTATAAATTTGTGTTGTACTCAAACTGCTATGGCCTAACATCTCTTGTATAGACCTAAGGTCTCCACTTGATTCAAGGATATGAGTAGCAAAGCTGTGTCGCAGCATATGTGGGCTAACCGGAGACATGCCTTGTGCAATTGAGATTTTATAGATTCTTTGTTGCATAGCTCTTACAGATATTCTTTTGCCATATCTATTAGTAAAAACTGCATCGGTACTATTGATATTATCATTTCTTATTTCTAACCATATTGTTATTGCATCCTTGGCAAATTTACCGACTGGCAGCATTCTTTCTTTATTTCCTTTACCAAGCACTTTTACAAAATTTAAATCCGATTCAAAAGATGTAATATTTACATTTACAGCTTCAGAGACTCTAAGTCCTGATGAGTACAGCAATTCAAGAAAAGCCTTGTCTCTAAATTCTGAAAAAGTTTTTGGTTCAAATGACAATAACTTCTCAACATCATCAGGCGTTAAGGCTTTGGGTAGGGTTTCACCTATTTTTGGAGATTGAACTGACTCAAAGTAATTAATATCAATTACTCCACTTTTAAATAGAAACTTATAAAAATTTTTTAGTGAAGATATATTTCTTTGAATGGACCTATTCCCCAAACCATTTTTTCTTAAGGATATTATCCATCCAGTTATTATTGATGTGCTTATGTCATCAGAATCGATTTTTTTATCACTTAAATATTTTAGAAATCTATTAATATCTCTCTCATAGCTTGAGATAGTATGTTCAGAGTAATTTTTGATTCTTAAAAAATCTTTTAGAGACTTCTTTAGTTCATCCATCTAAAAACCCTTCTTCTACTACTTCAGCACTCGCGTCAGAAATAATACTATCATTTGAAATATAAACTTTAGTTACACCTCCACGGGATGAAAATTTAAATTTTTTCAAATTCAACTCATTACTTAGTGCATAAGCAACTGATATTGTAGCTGAACCACAGGATAATGTTTCTCCAGTGCCATTCTCGTATGTTCGAATTTTAATTATATCTCCACAAATTTTAAATATGCTCAAATTGAAATCTTTAATCTTATTGAATGGTTTATAGTTTTTTGCTCTTAGATACTCTGCTTTTAAATCAAACTCATCAATATCTTCGCAAAATTTTGCAATGTGATTATTCCCAAACTCAATAACAAACCAATTATGAATTTTACCAACTATCGGTATGTTCGCTCTAACAGTTGCGCCATTCGTAGTCGTATTTACAAGAAACTTTTTGTCTTTGATTTGAATGTAAGTATTTTTTAAACCATATAAAAAAGCTATGCATCTTAAACCATTTATACAATTATCTGCTTCTGAACCATCAGCATTATATACTCTTAATTTTGGCATGTTTCCATTTTGAAAATAGAGAAGTTGATCGAAGCCAATATTTATCTTTCTGTCCGACAGCTCCTTTGTCTTTGCTACGATATCATAGTCTTCTGCAACTAAAAAATCATTTCCATTAGATTGCATTTTTGTGTACTTAGTTTTCAT
>CENJ01136620.1_pt1 | contig 26512 bp, 38 predicted proteins | sample 356161 | NCBI WGS metagenome assembly CENJ01 (sample SAMEA2619531, study PRJEB7988) | marine metagenome | biome: marine biome (ENVO:00000447); feature: surface water layer (ENVO:00002042); material: "saline water (ENVO:00002010), including plankton (ENVO:xxxxxxxx)" | depth 5 m | reverse complement strand
ATGAGTTTATGGGGTGCAACTGTTATTACAAGTTTGTTTAGTGCAATACCTGTAGTAGGAGAAGGAATCGTAAACTGGCTATGGGGTGGATACTCAGTTGATGATCCAACTATTAATAGATTTTACGTATTACATTGGCTATTAGCATTTGTGATATTAGGTATCGTAATACTTCACGTTATTGCATTACATATCGTTGGATCAAATAATCCATCGGGCATTGAACCAAAAGATACTAGAGATACTGTAAGTTTTCATCCTTATACAACTGCAAAAGATATGTATATGATGATATTATTCTTTACAATATTTGCCGCCTTTGTGTTTTATGTGCCAAATGTACTAGGACATCCAGACAATTATATTCCAGCTAATCCACTAGTTACTCCTCCACACATTGTACCTGAATGGTACTTCCTTCCTTTCTATGCAATACTCAGAGCAATACCTGACAAGTTAGGTGGAGTTATTGCAATGGTTAGTGCAATAGGAATACTTGCTTTACTTCCTTGGTTAGACAGAAGTAAAATAAGAAGTTGTATATTCAGACCAATGCATAGACAATGGTTTATCATTTTCATACTAAACTTTATGATGCTTACATATGTGGGTGCTATGCCGGCTGAAGGATTGTATGTACTACTTGGAAGAATTGGAACTGCATATTGGTTTTTATATTTTCTAGTAATTGTTCCGTTGAATAGTATATTAGAAAAACCTCAACCTATGCCAGACTCTATTCACGAGTATTTAGAATGGAAAGAACAAGGTAAAATTAAATCAGTGTTTAAATGGATGAAGTAAATGACAGATGAAGTTAGTAAGATTAAAAAGACAAGGGATCAGTTAAATGCTGTATCTCCATCTTTCTGTCTTGCTAAATGGTATCAGTCAACTTTACATCTACAATACGGACATACACATAGTTGTCATCACCCAAGAACACATCAGGTTCCATTAAACGAACTTGAAACTAATCCTAGTGCTTTACACAATACAGAATATAAAAAATCACAAAGGCAGTTGATGTTAAAAGGTGTGAGGCCACCGGAATGCCAGTATTGTTGGAACGTTGAAGACTTAGGTCCTGAACATTACAGCGATAGAAGTTCTAAATCACACGAGCCGTGGGCGATGCCTTACTTGGAAGAAACAGCTAAAATGGATGGCAGTGAAAATGTAAATCCAACATATTTAGAAGTTAGTTTTAGTAACGTTTGTAATTTCAAATGTAGTTATTGTAGTCCAGCATATAGTAGTGCCTGGATGGAAGAAATACAATCTCAAGGGTCATATCCAACTTCGGATAAATTTAATAATTTAAATTGGCTTAGACAACAAAATAAAATGCCTATTCCTCATAGAGAACAAAATCCATATGTTGATGCATTTTGGAAATGGTGGCCCGATTTGTATAAAACTTTAAAAGTTTTTAGGATCACAGGCGGTGAGCCATTAATGAGTAAAGATACTTTTAAGGTATTGGATTATGTAAATGAAAAACCAAATCCTCAGCTAGAACTAGCAATTAATTCCAATGGCTGTGTTCCAGATAAACTATTTGATCAGTATATTGAAAAAATGAAACGTATAACACTAGATGGAAAAATTGGTGTAACTAGATTATATACAAGTGTAGACACATTCGGAGAACAAGCAGAATACATTAGAGATGGTTTAGATTTTAATCAATGGTACGATAATATTTGTAGAGTATTAACTGAATTACCATATACTAAAGTAACTATTATGTGTACTACAGGATTGTTAAGTTTACCTAACTTTCATAAACTTGTAGACATAATACATCCATTGAAACGTGAATTTTACAGCAACGAAAGAAGAGTGCCAATAACTTTAGATACAGCAATACTCAGACATCCAAGCTATTTGAGTGGTGTAGTTGCTGATCCCGAATATTCAAAAATGTTAGATAATTCTGTTGAAATTATGTTGCAGAATGCCGAAACACACGATAACCCATATAAAGGGTTTTTTGACTTTGAAATAGCTAAATTAAAGAGATTTCAGGAGTACGTAGCGGCTGGTCCAAACCCTGGAGAACGGTTAAATATACAACAAGTAAGAAAAGATTTTGTGTCATACATAGATGAATATGATAAAAGAAGAAGTAAGAATTTTTGTAAAACTTTTCCAGAGCTAGAAACTTTTTACAATAACTGTAAAGGAAGCATATGAAAAACTATAAAGTAACTATCAGTGTTGGAGATAAAATTGCAGTTGGTAAATTTAGAAATAGCATCAAAACTATCAAGTCTATTGAAATGGAAAATGGCCAACCAGTAATTGTTACCAGTGCAGGTAAAAGAAAATTATTAAATTTTAAATTAGTCAAGAAAGCAAAAAAGAAAGAAGTTGATCTTTCAAATGAACCGTGGAATGGTATAGTGTAATATGAAGATGAAATCTGTAATATTCTGTTTATGTTTTGTACTTCTACAAGGCTGTGGAAGTTTAGGTGGATTAGTATCAACAGGTAGTAGTTGGAAAACTGCAAGTGAGATACATTCAGGAATAGATTTATTATCACAAGCATCAACAGGAAAAAGTACTACAGATCATTTTTTATCAAACGTCAACGATAAAGATTGTAAAGTATTACGATCATTGAAAGCACAACCAATCTGTAAGGACATTGAAGCATATGACTTCTAAAAACTTTTTTGCCGGAATGAGTGAAGAAGAAATGTTTCTTAAGGCATACGAAAGAGGAAATCCTCAGTTTTGGCTGAACAGAACAAAACCAAAAAAGAAGAAAGAAAAGAAGAAGAAAAAGAAGACAAACTCTTATCCGGTAATTTTAAAAACTTAAAAATAGAATATGGCATATGGCAATTAGTAAGAAAAAAGACGAATCATATCAACAGTGGAGAGATAGAACTATCAATAAGATATCTCCAAGTTTCTGTGGAGCGAAATGGTACAATGCAACTATATGGTTGAACTCAGGATCGACTGCTAGTTGTCACCACCCGCCTGCACACAAGATACCTGTAGAAGAAGTGTTAGCCAACCCAAAAGCCATACACAATACTAGCTATAAAAAAATGGTGCGTAAGCAAATGCTTGACGGAGAAAGACCAAAGGAGTGTGATTACTGTTGGAAGGTAGAAGACCTAGGTGATGAATATGTTTCAGATAGAACTTATAAAAGTGTAATATACACAGAAGATGAATTAAACGAAGCCAAGAATAAATTTGGATATACAGATGATGTTCCATTAAAAACATTAGAAATAGCCTTTGATGCCAACTGTAATTTTGCTTGTAGTTATTGCAACGCAAGTTTTTCTACGCAATGGCAGAACGACATAAAGAAAAACGGATCCTATCAAAATTTAGTATCAGATGGTGCAAGAGCATTTCAACAAGATGGCTCTTGGGCAATGAAGTATGGTAAAAAGAACGAAGGCAATCCATACATAGATGCTTTCTTTAAATGGTGGGATATGGAACTAAAAGATACACTAGAAGAATTAAGAGTTACAGGTGGCGAAGCAACTATGTCACAAGACTTCTGGAGATTAATTGAATGGTGGAAAAATAATCCAGATTGTAATGTAAGGTTTAGTGTTAATTCTAATTTAGGTGCCAAGCCAGAACTGATGAAAAAACTGGTAGATGCTACACACAGTTTCAAACAGTTTGACTTGTACACATCAAATGAAGCATATGGTATACAAGCTGAATATGTAAGAGATGGATTAATATGGGATACTTGGTTATCAAATATACATATGTTCTTAAGAGAAGGTAATGTACGTGAGTTTCATATGATGATGACTATTAATGCATTATCATTGTTTAGTATTACAGAGTTTATGGACGAAATGGTTAAGCTAAAAGAAGAATATGGAAAACATTTTCCTACAATGAGTTTCAACATATTACGTTTTCCAAGTTTTCAAAGTATAGTTACATTACCAAATCATATCAGAAATGAACGTGCAGACGCATTAGAAAAATGGATAGAAGACAACAAAGATAATCCGCTTGTACACGATATGGAAATTGACGGAATAACAAGACTAATAAAGTATACAAGAGTTATGGAAACAGGACACGCAAATACTTCTAGTGAAGCTACAAGACATAGAGACTTTAAAACTTTTTACACACAATATGATATAAGAAGAAATAAAAATTTCTTAGAAACATTTAAACATAAAGATCTACAAAGATGGTTTGTGAGTATACCAGAAACAGAAATTAAGCCTGTTGGATTGTTTGATGGTGATGCAACTAAAGGAGCATTGCATAAACAAGAGTTAGAAAAAAGAGCCAAAGAAGAAGGGTGGGTATTAAAGCCCCAAGGAGCAAATCCAGGATCACAAGAATACAAGGAGTAATAATGAGAGACAGAGAGAATAGGTTAAACATAATTACTTCAGGATGTAGTTACACAGTAGGTTGGAGATTTGAATTTGCAAAGATACTTTCAAGCAACGAATACAGACATATACCTGTAGGACAGTCTGCTTCAGGCAATGACATTATAACTCGTGGTGCAATTCATAAAATGATTCAAACTAGAAATTATTTTCCAAAACAAAAAATAATATGTATCGTTATGTTTTCTGGATTACATAGATCAGAATTACGTATAGAAAAAGATCATCCTTACTATAATGACATTGTAAATAGCACAGACCACGAAGAGTTCCTTGGTATGAATCCTGCTGAATTTAATCACACTGACATAAAAGGATTGGCTAATTGGAAGCCAGAAAATGTTTGGATTAAATCAGGTGGGTTTGGTGGACAAGGTTGTAGTTCTGATATGGCTAAAAAACTATGGGAAACATATTATAAAGTTATTCATTCAAGAGAAGAACGGTATATCAAACTACTTGAAAACATATTACTACTACAAGGAACAGCAAAGAAACTTGATATAGATATAGTTTTTACTACTTGGCAAAACATATTTTATGAAACTGATATGGAAGAACACAACTTCGAAAATGCTATTGCATTGGGTTATGTTCCAGATAAAACAAAGCCATTATGGGAAGTTTATCCAAACCATAGCTATCTTTGGTGGCATATGGAAAAAGAGAATTGGTGTTTTATCAATGACAAGTATGATAGCCTCGGAGAGTTTCACGTATTAAATAATTTTGTATCTCCAGATAATGGCCACCCAAGCACAGAGTGTTATCGAAAGTGGTGTAACGATATACTAATACCACATATGCAAAAGAGAGGATTACTATAATGAAAGAAAAGTTTACAAGTGCTAACACAGTACCGTTCGAACATCACTGGATAGAAAATTTCCTTTCTCAAGAAGAGTACAATAAAATAAAACAATTTGCTAAAACATCTGATTATGAATCAGTTGGTGACAGTTGTCGTTCGTCGATATCTATGGGAGATAGTAGAAATAGTTTTTGTATGTTTCCTTTTGTTATGCCAAACGATATAGTTGAAACATTAACTGATGTGTTTTGGAATAGCATCAAGTATCAATATCCTAATGCTGAAAAAAATATAGTATACGAACAAGCATTTGTTGAATCAATGATTGTGAAAGATACAGAAGGATATGAAATGCCTCCACATCAAGATGGGGGTTCATTTATTGTTGGATATGCTCAGTTGTTTATCACAGATGAAACAGACATCCATCACGGAATTATTTTACACAAGAGCTTACAGCCTGAACGTAAAATGAATATTGCAAACGCAGTTGATACTGATAAGCAAGGTGATGAGTATGATGCTTTTTACAAAGATCATAATACTGAAGCAGTAACAACATATCCTTACAAATCAAATTGTTTATATGCGTTAGGTTGTGATGACACAACTTGGCACGAAGTAAAATCTGTAAAGCCAGGATTCAGTCGTTATTCTTTGATATGGCAGTTGTACTGGAATCAAAGAGGAGAGTATCTTTAAATGATGATACACGCATACGGAGACTCCTGGACTTACGGCAGTGACTTAAATTTTGAAGATGAAAGACCTTATGTTGCACACATCAGTGAACGACAAGGTGTACCTTTCTCTAATAGAGGTAAACCAGGTAACAGTAATCTTGGAATATATCATAATTTTATGGAAGATTTAACTCACGGAAAAGTCAAAGAAAATGATCTGGCAATATTTTGTTTTACTGAAGTTACACGTTTTTCTATATGGGATTCTGCCGAGTCTGACAGTACTTACTGCAAATATACTAGTGTTTATCCAGGTGATGATAATTCTCCAAAATGGCGCAAAGAGTTATTTAAAAATACATTTGATGAAGATCAAGGACAGTATGATTTATTCACCTCAATGATATCGTTGCATAATATCTGTAAACAGTGTAAAATAAGATATGTATTTGGTTTTGCATTTGGAGAAGACTATTTACTAAAAAGTGTAGAGAGACCAGATATGCAAAAGTTAATTAATTATGTTAATAGTTTAAAAATGCATAGAGCTGATAAAAGGTTTAGTAGTTTTGTAGAAAATTATGAATATGGTCAACATAGTGATCACGCAGGGCATATAAAGTATGCTAGATATTTGTTGGAGAACGTAGGATGACGAAAGTTTTAAAGAAATGAAAATTTGTATAATATATGGACATCATAATACCAAAAGTAGTTTTAATGCGGCCATTAGAGATACATTTATTGAAGAAGCAACTCTATGCGGACACGAAATAGATTTAATTAATTTGTTTGACGAAGAAGAACAGTTGCCATTTTATAATTCAGAAATGAATCCTCCTCCACATCTAGTTTTAGAATACAGAAAAAGATTAGAAAACAGTGACGTTATGTTCCTTATTGGGTCGTGTCATAACTTGCGTATGCCTTCTATACTAGAAAACTGGGTAGACTGGGTATTACACCCGAAATGGTTTTTCAGTTACAGAGCATTAGTACCAGGTAATAAATTCTTTAAGAACTACGGATATCCAGTTCCGGGTGCAATGAATGGTAAGTTAGGATTAATATCAATTACATATGGCGGACCTATGGTGACGTACTTTAACTTTAGTTTGTTTGATAATATTCCTTACAGAAGAATAAAGAAAGCAGTATTCAATCTTGGTGGTATGGTTACGAAGTACATAAGATTTTATTCTGTGTTACCAGGAATGGAAAAAGAAGAATTTGATAAGCATATGAAAAGAGTAAGAAAACTTGCTAGAAGTTTAAATCCAAATAAAAAGAAAAAGATAAGCTGGTGGGCGTGATGAAAATAGGAATAGCAGGTTACGGATACGTTGGACAAGCTCATAAAGAAGGTCTCGAGTGGTGTAACGAAATACTAATTAGTGATCCAGCAAAAAAATACTATGCCGACCTCAACCAAGCAGAAGCATTGATTATTTGTGTAAGCACACCACAAGGTGATAATGGTTCTTGCGATATGGGAAATGTCTATAGTGTTCTTGAAAATCTAAATGTCAACATTCCCATACTGATTAAAAGTACTATCAGCCTAGAAGGATGGAAACAAATAAAACATAAATTTCCTAATAGACAAATTACGTTCAGTCCTGAATTCTTACGTGCCAAGACAGCATTACAAGATTTTAAAAAAGAAAAACAGTTTTATCTAGGTGGCGGCGATACTAATTTTTGGGGAGAATTATTAGTAGAGTCTTTAGGACAAATTAATGTTGATATTGCAAATCCAGAAGAACTTATTCTTGTAAAATATTTTCGTAATAGTTTTTTAGCAACTAAAGTTAGCTTCTTTAATCAAATATTTGATCTATGTGAATCTATGGATAATGTTGATTACAATACAGTAAAAGAATTAATAACAGCAGATAAACGCATAGGTGATAGTCACAGCAGTGTAACAGATCAAAGAGGATTTGGTGGTCACTGTTTCCCAAAAGATACACAGGCAATAGTCAATACAGCAAAAGAAAAGAACATAGATTTATCTGTTCTAAATGAAGCAATTAAATATAATAATAAGATCAGGAAAGACTAATGAAAGAAAAAAAGCCTAAATTAGACTTTGGTCCTACGAAGGAAGAACACGGTTGGTTCTATTATGTATGGAATTGGAAGACCTATGTTTTTTATTTGTTACTAGTAATAGCAATGGTCCTTTCGTTTTTAGATCAAGGTATAGCAGGTGCTATAATGGCAGTACCAATTATGTACGGGTTAAAATTTTTAGGTAAGTTATTATGAAAATAGTAGCAGGTGGTTGCTCTTTTACATACAATAACGAAATGACTTGGGCTGGTGAAGTTGCTCAGAACTACGATCTAATTAATATGGGTTCGTGTGCTTCTGGCAATGACTACATTGCTAGGTCAGTTATACACCAACTTGAGAAACAGGATAATCCATTTTTAATTTGTCAGTGGTCTGGAATACATAGAAGAAGCTATTACATAGATCAACAGCATATCCTTGCTAAGACGCTGTCTAACAGCGATTGGCCTGACTGGGCTGGAAACTATACTAATATAGATGAAGATGCTGTTAAACAAGCGGATTTCTGGGTTAAAACCGGTGGAAACAACATACATACACCTGGATCAAATGAACTAATACATAAACATTTTGTTGAACCTTATGCCAAGTATTTCTATTCAGATGAACAGGCACTTGTGGAATCTCTTGAAAATATACTCAGAGTACAGTATTATTGTGATACAAGAAATATAAAAAATATTATGTTTTGGTGGAAAACAGAATTAGAAAATTATAATATGTTAAAGTATAGTAAGGAACTTCACGAACAAGTACAAAAACAAAATACAGTTTGGCTAGAACCTCTAGGTGACTGGTGTGTAAAGAACACTACATTACAACAGCAAGAACTAGACAAAGGTTATCATCCAACAAAAGCACACCACGACGAGTATGCTAAAAAAATTGTAATACCAGCTATAAAGGAGAACATAAAATGAATATAGCAAATCTAAGAGAACAACTTAAAATTGACGAAGGTGTCAAATACGAAATATATAATGATCATTTGGGTTACCCAACATTTGGTATTGGACACTTGATTACTCAAGCTGATGAAGAATATGGCTTAATAACAGGAACACCTGTTAGTGAAAAAAGAGTCAACGAAGTATTTGATAATGACGTTGCAACTTATATCAGCGAAGCAAAGAAAGTATTTCCAAATTTAGAATCGCTACCAGACGAAGCACAGGAAGTGATTGTGAATATGTGTTTCAATATGGGTGCTCCAAGACTTTCTAAATTTAAAAAATTTATCGCGGCAGTTAACGAAGGTAACTGGGTAACAGCAGGACACGAGATGCTTGATTCACGTTGGGCTAAACAAGTTGGTAATCGTGCAATAAGATTGAGAGATCGTATCACAGCATTATGATAATAAAAAAAGTTAATCCCTGTCAATACGAAGAACTAGAGTCTATCTCAAGATTCTTAAGCGGCGTTGACTATGATAGTGATCCAAGCGGACATTTTTGGTACGAGGTAGCTTGTTATGGTTCGGGGATTAGTGACCTATGGCAAACTGATGCTATGCAGAAAATAATACCCGATCTGCAATCAGGAAAAGCAAGATTAGCCATTTGTTATTTGCGTGAGGTAGCATTTGGACACGATGATCACGTTGTTATGCAAAGTAAGATTGGAAAAGATGCTGTTGAAAAATATAATATTAATCCTAATTCAATATATTATTTCTACAATAGTATTCCAAATCATTTAAGAGATCTTTTTACTTACCCTGTAAATGTAATTCCTGTTCCCTACTTTGAAATGGATTTTGTTCATAGATATAATTTAGGATTGGATATATGCACAGATCAAGAAACTATAACTAAAAAACCACAAAGAACATTTCTTGATATGAATGGTAAACCAGACAAATATATGAGATTAAGACACGTGGTACATTTGTGGAACAAGAGACTAATAGATAATGGAATAATAAACCTATTAAGGACAGATGAAGATATAAGAAGATTTCCAGATAAAAACGATTACTATGATATAGTTAAAGATATTATCAATGAAAAAGATTGGAAAAAGTTTTGTGAATGGTGGCCTCAAACGTTTGATAAAGCAGACGTAGAACAGAATTATGGAAAGCATTATAGCGGTTACCCGTTTGATAAAAAATTATTCTTAGATACTTTTATGAGTGTAGTAAGCGAAACACATAGCGGTGCTCACAACTGTAATCCTGAGTTTTTTATAACTGAAAAAATCGTTAGAGCAATAGGTAACTGTCATCCTTTTGTATTATTAAGTACTCCAGGCTATCTTAAAGAATTAAAGTTATTAGGGTACAGAACATTCGAACCTCATATAGATGAATCATATGATAATGAAGAAGATACAGAATTAAGAATGGTCAAAGCAATTGATAGTGTCAAAGAACTATGCGAAAAAGGAGTACCTGTTGAATGTATTAACATTGCTATTCAAAACCAACAGACTCTAAATAACAGATATCAAGATACAATAAGAATGCTGGAAGGAATCTTTAATGGATAATATTTCAATGGTAGTAGCAGGTGGAGATAGTTTTACTGCACATCTAATGGAACCAAATGTTGCTTGGCCAAATCATATCAAAGACTGGATTGCTTCTGTTAGAATAGTTGCAGAGATGGCCAGTGATAATGAACTAATAGCTAGGAATGTTATAAAAGGATTAGAAGATAACGAAGCAACACATTGTATAGTTGGGTGGAGTGATCCAAATAGATTTAGTTTATATGTTAATCAAGAACATCCTTTATATTTAGATATTCACGATAAGATGAAAACACACGCAGGGTTCACGAATCAGATATTAACAGGTGAGTGGCATTGTAGTACACACGGTAGTTTCATCAAACCAGGTGGTGGCTATAGTGAATGGAATACCGATAGCGAAATAGTAAATAGACTAATAAAAGATTATATCAAAAACTTTCATAGCAGAGAACAACAAATGATGAAAACATTTGAATCAATGTTATTAGTGCAAGAGTATTGTGCTAATAGAAATATTGAACTACTGAATTTCAAAGCCTGGGACCACGATTTATTTCATACAACATATCCAATGACTAAACATCTAGAAAAACTAATTGACAAAGATAACTGGTGGTTTTATAATAAGAAAGCTGGGCTCAAAGAATGGTGCGAAGATAAAGGTGATGACAAACTGCCAGGTGGTCATCCACAAACAGAGTATCAATATCTTTTCGCTATCAGTGTTATAGAGCCATTTATTACAGGAGAATAAGTTTGACAGAAGAAAAGAAGTTCCAGTTAGCTGAGCTAAAAGATATCAACATCGACGAAGATCCGGTTAGACCAGAACTCGACCTTGAGTTTAGAACAAGTTTCGGAAGAAAGATCTTTGGCCTCAAAGATGAGGACGGTGAAGTTGCGGCTATTATGTGTTTCGCATTTACTGATAAAGTTCCTACGTCAGTTGAAGAAATGGATATATTAAGTAAAGATGCGGCAATGCAGGCTGTACATAGAGCAGGAGTACAGGGATCGATTGCAATAGCTTATACAGTATGGGCAAAGAAGAAAGGCGGAGGAAAACATATTGTAAACGAAGTTTATAAAATGATCAAGCAATCAAGCCACTTGAATCGATTAGTTACACTATCTCCCTTGACAGCAATGGCCGAAAGATTTCATTTAAAAAATGGTGCAAAACTACTGCAAGTAAACGAAACAACACAAAACTTCGAATATGATATTGAACTAGAGCAATGGGAAAAGTTTCTTACAAGAGTAAAAAAGATCAAAGATAAAATACCTTTTTTGAAATGATAATTACAGATCCTTTTTATAAAGCAACACCAAGTAATAATCAACTTCGCGGAGCTGGCCAGATTTTATTCTGTGATAATCCTTTGCCTGAATTAAAAGATTATGATGGTCAAGAAGAATTGGTTATAGTTGAGATACAAGAAGCGGATTACCCAGGACCTGAGATGAGAGATGGCGTTCCAGTTATGACAAAAGTAGAACAGCTATTAAAAAACTATAACAAAGATAAAATTACTTTTATTACAGCTAATCTTGATATTAAACAAGTTCCTTTTGCAAGTAAAGTTAAACACTATCCTTTTTATTTTTTAAACTTACAAAGAACACAAAAGTCTATAGATTCAATCAATCAAAAAAGGAATAAACATTTTTGTAGTTTTAATGGAGCCATTAAGTATAAAAGAATTGAATTTATACAGTTCTGTGAAAAACATAACTTGATTGAAAATAACTATGTCAGTCTTGTTGGAAACTACGATCACGGATATCATACACAAAAATATACATTTAAAAATTATTACTTAGATAAGAACAAAGAGCAATTAAATGATGATGATAAAAGTATTCCTTTGGAAATATACCGTGATAGTTTTTTAAATATTATAAATGAAACACACGAAGAAGAACACGTATTCTTTACAGAAAAAACGTGGAAGCCTATACTAAATGGACAGATGTTTTTATATTACGGAGTAAGTAGTGCAACAAGATATTATGAAGAACTAAAGAAGCTAGGTTTTGAAATGTTTGAAGAATTTTTTGATTATAACAATACGTTAGATGACTTATTAAAATTTTGTAATACTGATATAGCTACAATACAAGATAAGTTTCATTTAGTTAGAGATAAATTATATCATAATAAACAATTAGCAGAGACTATTGATACAAAACAAATATGGTAAAAATATATAGACATAAGAATTATTACTACGAGTTTGAATCAGCTACTAGATTCATTGATGTAGAATATGTTACCAATGAAGATGATTGTGATTATGTTGCTGTTGCTTGTTCGGATAATCAACCTGTATTTGAAAATATAAACAAACCAATAGTGTATTCTTACATAAGAGAACATCCATATGAACACGACGAATACTTGCAAACACAATTTAAAAGTTTGAAGCCTACGCAAGACATTACAATTTTTAGTTTAAGTAGTTTTGATTATTTTGCTCCTAACAGAAAAAATATTATCATAGACCAGTTTGAGCTAGATGCGTATCATAGATTATTTGTTAAGAAGGAATGTGAAACTATTAAATCCAATAGAGGAGGATTACGATTTTTATTTCTTGGGGGTAAAGCAAATAAGAATAACAGGAAGCCTTTGTTGGACTTGTTACTTGCAAACAAAGAATTCAAAGCTAGACTTGACTGGAGTATGTTTGGCGTTAAAGATAAGATCGATGACATTGTGATCGAAGATAATCACTATATTGGTTACCCATATGATCATATGTTATACCAAACAACTAACTTTAGTATTGTTGCAGAAACACACTTTGATGGTAATCAAGAATTTCATCCTACGGAAAAAACATATAGAGCTATTGCTAATATGCATCCATTTGCAATATTGTCAACACCTTACTTTTTAAAACATTTAAAAGATAAAGGCTATCAGACATACTCTAATTTAGTTGATGAAACATATGATATAATTAAATCTCCAAGTAATAGACTCACTAGGTTTGTTGACAGTTTATTGGAGTTAAATGGAAAGAATATTGATTATAACGAGTTTGAATTTACAGCTAAAAATAATGTAAATACACTTATAAACAATGCACAAAATACTAGAGAAATAATCAGAAAAGCGTTACAATAAAACAATGAAAAAATTCATATTAGATAGACTACCACAACTGTTCATTGTTTTGTTGGTATTATTCTCCTACACGTTGGTGTACAATCACGCAAAGGCAATAGATTTTAAATACAAAGAACCACTCACAGCTACAGATAAAAAAAGTATTATTGCTTTTAATATATTACAAACAATAGATATGTTGCAGACTTTAGAAATAGCAAACAATGACAACTATTATGAAAAGAATAAAATATTAGGTAAGCACCCAAATGAGTTTCAAGTTATAACTTATTTTATTGCTAGAGGATTTGCACACTATGAAACAACAAAGATGATACCGTTAAAGTATAGGAACATCTGGCACACATATAACATTGTCTACAACTATGATGTTATTAGAGATAATCACAACATAGGAATAAGGATAGGATTCTAATGAAGATATTAACTTCAGGTTGCTCATTTACACACGCACCGAACAGTTGGGCTAATCAATTAAAGCTCAATTATGATTTAACAAATGTTGCAGAAGGCGGTGGCGGTAATGAAATGAATGCAAGAAATATCATTCAAGCAATACATAGACAGGTCCCAGATATTGCTATACTACAAATATCAGGAATTGATCGTTATGAATTAATCGTAGACGGTAGGATAGAATATACAAGTGATGCTGTGGTGCCAATGGAGAAATATACTTGGATAAAAAGCACAGGTGATATAGATTGGGCTGATGATGTAGATCCTGTAATAGCAATGCCTTTAAAAAATTATATGAAGTATTGTCATAATGAAACACACCAAGTCTTAAGAACATTATACAGTATTAGTTTGTTTCAGGATGTTTGTGAAGCAAAAGGAGTTGTTAGCAAATGTTTTTTATGGAGAAGGATTTTTAATACAAGAATACAAAGCATCATTAATAACAACCAAGAATTAAAATTTTGGTATCACAAAATCAATTGGGATAATTTTTGGTTTCACGAAAATAAAAACTACGATAGGTTAGGAATAGCAGAATGGGGAATTGATAATGGATACACAGGCGATCTATCAGAGGACGTACTTAATAGTCCGCCCAGAGGTTGGTATATCGATGATGAGTCCGGAGAAAAAGAAATGATAGGTCACCCGTCAACAGAATGTCATAAACAGTTCGGATTGAAGGTTGTATCGAAATGGTTCGAGGCATAATGGAACTTAACTTACTATATCAAACGCACACAGAAGAACACGGTTACATAGCTAACAGTATTCCTTTCTGGAAACGTACTCCTGAATATTATAAGAATTGGGGTAATGTAAAATTTAACTATATGGAAGAAATGTTTGACTATGCAGGAGTCAAATATAACAAGTGTACATTAGATCACGCACAAAAAAGCAGTGAAACTTTTTGGTATCATATACAGCCAGAGTGGATTGATTTAAGTTTCTTTTACGAGAACGTATTCCATTATATCGACGAAGAATACCTAAGAGCTATACGTATGGAAGACAATGTAAAAATACTTTTGTGGTTCCCGTCAGAAGGTTTTCATTTAAATATGCCAAGATTTATTGAAGACATAATGTATTCATTAGCAGACAAAGGTATACCTGAAGAAAAACTTTATATAGTATTTGGTGACTTACGAATTGAAGAAAACTTTAAAACATATTTACAGAAGAAAAAAATTGATTCAAAGATAAAGACTTTTGGACTTAATATATTTGAACTAAACTATTGGATCGAAACTAATAGAATGTATTTTAGTAAAAACAGAATGACTGAAATAAATCCAAATGCTGAATTGGTACATCAGTCGGAAGTTAACTTTGAAGAACACAGAACTAAAAGATTTGTATGCAGGAATGCAAATCCTAGACCACATAGGATATTTGTTGCTAGTCAGTTATACAAAAAAGGTTACGATCAACTTGGTTACATTAGTTTCTTAAACAGATACTATACACCAGGCATTCCTCATAACATAAACGACTTTACTAAAGATGAAACAATATTAGAAACAGCACACGAAGATATGAAAGAGTTTCTAAAAAAGACACCTATTGTATTAGATGAGAATGCAGAAACAATAGGCACTGATTTAAATCAAAGACGTATGCAAAAAGAACATTATTTAAACAGTTACTTTAGTATTATCAATGAAACTGTCTGTGACAGCTTTCCAGGAGATCCTTTGTTTATAACTGAAAAAATTTATCAACCTATGTTACAACTTCATCCTTTTGTAGTATTTGGTTCTCGTGGTACACTAGAATACCTACAAGACACTGGTTACAGAACGTTTGATAAGTTTATGTTAATAGATGAGAAATACGACAGAGCTTCTAACTCAGCTGATAGAATGGATCAAGCAATGGAATGTGTTCGTAGATTATGTGCATTTGATCTGGAAATATTACACAAAGAATATATAAAGATATTTGATAATCTTGTATATAATCAACAGCATTTTTTAAAACTAAACAGAGAAGAATATTTGGAGAAGTTTGTAAAATGGCTAAAACAGTAGATTTAATATTAGGCAGTGACCACAGAGGCAGAGACCTAAAATATGAGATCAGCGATTGGTTGTCAGGAGATGATGAATCAGGAACATTGTTCAATATTACAACTATGTGGGATTGTGGTACTCATAAGATAGATTCTTGTGATTATCCTGATGTTGTAAAAAAGTTTGCAGAGTATTTTGACATATATACACACGGTATTTTAATATGTGGTTCTGGCTTTGGAGTTAGTATAGCCGCCAACAGATTCCCATATATCAGAGCAAATGTGTGTAGAACAGCACAGGAAGTTAAAGCAGGTAGACAACATAACGATATGAATGTATTATGTATAGGAGCCGACTTCACAAGTTACAAGCAGGCTCAAAGGCTAATAAGTACTTTTATTAGCACTGAATTCGAAGGTGGTAGACATCTTAGAAGAGTGAAAAAGTTAGGCAAAATAACATAGGAGGATTATGCCAAAGTTTGAAGGAATCAATAGAAACTATGCGTCAGGTGATGAATATAAGTCACCAGAAGAAAAACAAAAAGAACTCGATGAAAAAATGAAAGAGTTTTTATCAAAGGGTGGCAAAGTAGAAAAGTGTCCACCGGGCATAGCAAAGCTAGGTGTAGGATCAATGGATAAATCAAACAAGCCAAGATATACTGAAGCCGAGATAAAGAAAAAATGGAAGCAAGATAACAATGTCAAAGAATAACGCAAGAGAGCTTTTAGAAGATATTAAGAAGCACAGGAATGATATGGTTGCTAGAAATTATCCTTTCCAACAGCTAACAAATTTGATATACAAGTGGGAAGACATTTTGCGAGAGGATCAAGAAACAAGCAATGACAAACACAGACCAGATCATTAGTAGTATAGATATCAGTAAACCAGATTATAATAATATGAGAGTATGGAGTGGTTTTTTCTTTGATCAAGATTTTGAGTTACCTGAAGAGACTGCAGAAGTTGTAACTGAAAAGGAACGTACTCAATGGTTTCTAAAAGAAGATGTTTTTGAAAAGTACAACATTAATATAAATGCAATTGGAGAATATATGCAATCAATATATCCTGATCAAAAATTTAGTTCAATGACTCCGCAAATTGCTTATTCAGAACAAACACAAGGTTGGGACTTGGGACCTCATACACACAATAACGAAATAGCATTACATATGACAGTATTCTTAAACAAAGAAACAAACCAAGGAATATATGTACATAATACAGATAAAGAATTTTTTCAAGAGGCAACATATGTTGCAAATATATTTGACCAATGCTGTGTATTTCCTTTCACAGGTAAAGAATGGCACGGTGTTGATGGCGAAGCAATAAAAGACGTAAGAAAATTATTATATATTGATTGGATGAAATAGTGAATAAAATTGTAGTTGAATTTGACCTAGATAAAGAATCTCAAGTAATGGACGGTGTTCGTAGACTAATGAGTTGGATCACTGTTAATAAAAAATTACAAGATACACATCATATAGTTGTTATTAGGAAACTAGAAGGAGAGATACATTTTTTACAAAAAGACTATTTTATGTTAGCCTTGACAGAATGTTTCACTAACTGGTCTGGTGAAGGTACTTTGGTAATGGCTGATGCAAATCTTGAAGTAAATGCTGGAAGATGGTTCATTGGTTCAGAAATAAAGAGAGTACCAATTAATTTAATTGCACAACCATTGGCTTTGCTACAGAGAACCGTAGATTACTTTAACGATAAAACAGTAGTTCAGCCCAAGCCAGTAGATGGAAAAACAAAAAAATATATATGTCTTAATGGTGCGGCCAAGCCTCATAGGGCAAGGTTAGTTACCGACTTATACGAAAATGAATATGAAAACGATGGTTGGATTAGCTGGATCAATCGTTATGGAAAACTTAACCATAAAAAACACTTTACAAATCCTAAATTCCAAGGACAGGATATGGTATTAGATTATAATGCAGAATCAATTGATAATAAATCAAATCAAGAAATACTACCTACGCAGTATCATTATGCTGGATTTGAAATAGTAAATGAAAGTATAGTAAGTGATACTAGTGTATTTTTAACTGAAAAGATTTGGAAACCTATACTGTACAGCAAAATTTTTATAGTAAATGGTTGTAAAGGAACTATGAAATTTTTAAAGAGTAACGGGTTTGAACCTTATAACGAATTGTTTAATGTAGAATTCGACAAACTAGATTATGTTCATAGATACGATGCAATGTGGATACAGATAGAAAAACTAATGGAACATACAGCAGATGATTGGACTGAAATTTATCAAGACAAAATAATTAAAGAAAAACTTAATCATAATGCTAACACTTTTAAATTTCTTAAAGAAAAGAATTGGCGAACTATATTAGATGAGCTATAATAAAGACAAGCTATTACAATCCAAAAATTTTTGTATGATTCCTTGGACTCATTTACATACGTGGCCTGATGGAAGAATACTAACTTGTTGTATGAGTCCTAGTAATAAACCAATGGGCAACTTAAAAGAAGTATCTTTAGAACAAGCCTGGAACAGTGATCAACAAAAACAATTAAGAAAAGATTTATTAACAGACAAGCAAAACAGTATTTGTAATCGTTGCCACGAGATGGAACGAAATAATATATCTACAACTAGGCAGTGGGCAAACAAACATCTTGCTAATCATATGGATGTCGTTGAGTCAACTAAAGAAGATGGTACTGTTGACAAAGTTAATTTACCTTATATTGATTTTAGATTTTCAAACATATGTAACTTTAAATGTAGAACGTGTGGACCAGAACTATCAAGTAGTTGGTACGAAGATCATTCTAACATATGGGGCAAGCCAGATCATAAAAAAATAATAAGACCTTACAAAGATGAAAAAACGTTCTGGGAAAAAGTTGAACCATATATGGAAGGATTACAAGAAATATACTTTGCAGGTGGTGAACCTCTTATAATGGAAGAACATTATAGAATATTAAAACGACTAGTTGAAAAGAAAATGTTTCACGTTAAGTTAAAATATAATACAAACTTTAGCCAAATGACATATAAAGATATTGACGTTATGCGTGAATGGGATAAGTTTGAAAATATTGAAATTGGTGCTAGTTTAGATGCTAGTCATCAACGTGGCGAGTATCTACGTAAAGGACAAAGTTGGCAACAGGTTGAAGATAATCGTAAACGTATGTTTGATGTTTGTCCAAGAGCATACTTTTTTATTGCTACTTGTTTAGATGTGTTTAATAGTTTTCACGTACCTGATTTTCATATCGATTGGTATGAAAAAGGTTGGATTAAAGACGAAGGTAGTTTAATCAATCCATTGCTGACTCCAGCGTATTTGAGAATACAAATGTTGCCTGCTCCATTAAAAGATCAGTTAAGAGAAAAATATCATACTGCACAACAGTGGATGGATACTAATACAAAAAATAAAAGTAAAAGATATGATGCACTAATTAAATTTCTTGATGAAGCTGATTATTCTCATAAGTTGAAAGAGTGGTACAGAACTACTGAAAGACTTGATAATATGAGAAACGAAAACTGGCGTGATGTGTTTCCTGAATTACAAGACTTACCAAAGTATATCAAATAGTTTAATTAAAACTTAAAACGATCTGCTGATACTATTGCAGTATTAGAAACTTTCCATTTACTATTTTTACATTGTTTCCAACAAGTACGAAGCTCGTGCTTTTTTGTAGACCAAGCATCGGTCATTTCTTTCCAAGCAGGAGCAGTAAATATTTCTTCTAATGATTTATTATTTAAATTATTAAAATCATTTCTGTAATATTCTGCTAACCAAGGTTCTCGTTTTTCTAACCAATATATAGAGGTATCATATTCTTCTGATAAAAAACAACAAGGCCATATCCTACCTTTTGGATTTAAAAACATATTATGAGTTGCGATACCTCTGCAAGAAATACAGTTGTCATTATCATTAGTATCTTCTACAACAGCAAACTTTTTATTGTCATTATTGTTGATTTTACTACGAAACCCGTCCTTCTTGAGTCTCCTGACAACGTTTGGCTGATGAGCTCTCTTTATTTCTATTTCTGGTATCTTTTTAGCAACTTGTTTTGCTTTTATTATTTCTTCCTCTAAGGGTGGTTGTCTTGTGCTTATTTCAGCAGTGAAGTTTTCAAACCCAAGTTTCTTTGCAAGTTCTCTTGCTTCATCTACTTGATGTTTGTTATGATCAAACACTAGATATTTCCAATTAGCTACACCACCAGCATCAAGATAAGTTTGTACATTTAACATTAATTTTTCCCATTTTACATTTCTTCTATACAAATGATTAGTGTCCTGTAAACCATCAATAGCAAAAGTTACAGCGGCATTAGAATATTCTTTTGAAATTGTTCCTAAGGTTTTCCAAAACTCAGTTGACCTTGCTCCGCCGTTTGTGTGTACTCCTGTTGACTTGAAATATTTAGATGAGAATTCATATAGCCATTCGAACTCTGGGTGCATTATTGCATCTCCATAATTACCACAATAAAAAATACTAACCTGTTTGGCTGTTTGATATAAGTCTAGTTCATCTCTTATTTTTTGTAATATATTTTTTGGTAAGTGTTCTAAAACTAACTCATCTATCACATCACTTGTACCCGGTTTATGTCTACTACAGAGAGGACATCCTGCATTACAAAAAGTAGTAGGCTCAATTTCTATGTACTGAATATAGGGTATGTCGATTAATGAAAACATTTACTATTATTTAAGAAAATGTTGGATTTAGCAAAATACTAATAAAACCGACGCATTATAAGGGTCGTACAGTGGGGTTAAAGCTACCACCTGGGGTGCTAGTACCCTCTAAATTTAATGGTTTATTTGAAGATAAAGTTGTTCCAAGATTCGTGCTTAACTGATATGTTCAGAAGCTCTTTGTTCTTGATTAACTCGTAATAGGTAGGCTTGTAAGGTTGATTCTTTGGTTTCATCGCTACCTTATTTCCTTTCAACACATTGCAAGATCCACAAGAGGCGACAATATTAGTCCAGGTAGTTTTACCTCCAAGACTTCTTGGTATCACGTGATCTAATGTTGCATCAGATTTAGATAACACATCATCACAATACTGGCATTCAAAACTGTCACGAAGTAATACATTAAATCTGGATAATCTTACAGAAGTATTCTTTTTAATATATTTTTTTACAAGTACAACAGCTGGAACTTTTGTTTCCCAACTCGGAGAACTGACTACCCAATCGTCATACCATTCAAGTACGGTTACTTTATCTAGCACATAATATTTTATTGATTCTTGCCAGGAGATGGTAGACAATGGTAGAATTGAATAAGGCTTTGCATCGGCGTTTAAAACTAACGTATCTGCCACTGTATGGGATTCCTTTATATTGTTGTTATAATGATATTTATTTAATTAACTTAATAATGGTTTAATTATATTAGCTAATTGTGTATTTCCATCTTTGTCAAAGTGATAGCCTGTATCAATAACATACTTGTCAAAGTCTATCTTCTTTTCTACGATGATACTATCTGAAACATCAACAACAAAACTGTCATCAAGCCAAAATAAATGAATTACTTTTTTACCTAGCCTACGAACATACATATCGCAATAGTCAACTGTTTGTTTATATTTTTCAAACATAAGAGGATGTAGTCTTTCGTGTTCCAACCAATATTTTACTCTTTGTATTATTTCGTTTTCAGTTAATGAACTTTTTCTTTGTATCTCGGAAAGTATATGCTGTACTAATTCTGATTGCTCATTATTTGCTATTCTTTCTGCTAGGCCCACAGTGAGATGATAATAGCTTTGAGTGTTGTCCCATAGTTGAATATAATTGTCATACACATCGTGATCTCTCGTAATTCGCTGATACTTAGATTTAGGTGATGTAAACATCAACATACCTCTATCAGGAGTTGTATGTTGAATAACGTATACGTCAGGATCATATTTGTTATTCATATATTCTAACGTCTGTGGATAATTAATCCAACTAGCACCTTCACGTCCTGCGTTAATTACTTGATTTTTAACATTGTCCTTGTTTAACTGTTCGTGTATAATGTAAGGATAAGTATTAGTATATTGTAGCTTATGGCCTTGTGTCCAACTACAACCAATGAATGCGATGTTTAACATATGAAAAATAAATTACCTCAAAACTTTTGTATATTACCTTGGACAGCTATGGAAGTACAACCTAATGGTACTGTAAAACCTTGCTGTATGTATAAAGATACACTAAAAAACCCAAATGGTCAAGAGTATTTAATACAAAAAGATAATATCGATGATATAATAAACAGTGAAGAATTAAATGAAATAAAACAACGTTTTCTGTCAGGTACACAACCACGTGGCTGTCATAGATGTTGGATGGAAGAAATATCAGGTAAAGATTCTAAACGTGTTAGAGATAATCAAAAATATCAGCATCTAATAAAAGAAGAAGTCATATTCGATCAATCAAAACCAAGATACTTAGATTTGAAACTTGGAAACATTTGTAATTTGAAATGTAGAATATGTGGACCGCAATACAGCTCAAGATGGATTAGTGAAAAGAAAAAATATGACAAACTCGATGGCATAGTAGAAAACTACGAAAGATTGGACTGGCCAGAAAAGTCTGAAAAGTTTTGGACAACTGTTGAGAGTTTGATACCAGATCTAGAACACTTAGATTTCACAGGTGGCGAACCTTTTATGATCAGTCAACATTTTGACCTATTGGAAAAAATTGTACAAAGTGGTAGAGCCAATAAAATTTCACTACACTATAATTCAAATGGCACACAGCTACCAATGAAAGCATTAAAAGAAATATGGCCTAACTTTAAATATGTTGACGTTCACTTTTCAATAGACGGAATTGATAAACAGTTTGAATATCAAAGACATCCTGCAAAATGGAAAGATGCATTAACTACTATGAGTGTGTTTAAGCAACACGTCAAACCAAACTTTGATATTAAGATATGTCATACGGTAAATATTTTCAATGTATATTACTTGCCTGAATTTTTAGACTGGGCAAGATACTTTGGTATGAACGTTTATCTTAATAACTTACACGAACCAAAATATTATAACATAAGCAGTATACCTTATACAGCTAAAGTTAAAATACAAAAAAAATTAGAAGATTATAAAGAACAGAATTTAAATAGTGTAATAAACTTTATGATGAATTCAAATACACAGAGCCAATTTATAACATTCGAAAGTCATATAGCAAGAATGGATATTGTAAGACAAGAAAGCTTCGCGGCAACATTTCCTGAGTTGGCTTTGCTCTACAAAGGAGTAACAGTATGAGACTAGAATTAACAGCAAACGAACAAATCAAAAGAACAGATCTATTTTGTGCAAACTGTGGAAGGCCTGCACACGATGGACCGTTATGGGAAACTATGTTAGACGGCGATAACAAACCAGTAACAATTGAAGTTTGCAAATTTTTTAGAGTTCAAAAAAAGGAAAAATAAATTGGACAATCACATTTTTAAATTTAAAATATCTTACGACAAAGAACAGCTAGTTAAAGAAAGTAAACTGTTTGATTACAAACCTATTAACACTGAAACACTGAACAACATATATGGTACCAGTGAAAACAATGACGACTTATCATTCATCAACAGCGACACAGCTTGGTGGAGGGATCAAGAGTCTTGGAATACTTCTTATCAACTAAAAGAGGATAATGCCGGACTAATTGAAAGTGTAAGACTAACGAAACTTTTTAAAAATATTGTTGGTACAGAAAATGTCAAACCAAATTTCTTTACTCAAACAATAGGTACAGAAGTGAAGAAACATATTGATGTGGGTACTTTATGTGCCATAAATTTTATAATAAAAGGTGGTGAAACTCCTGTTGTCTTTGACGGAATTGGGCAAGATACATATACTGTTGCATTGCTAAATGTTAATGAAAACCACAGTGTTCCTACACAAAAAGGCGAAGATAGGCTATTATTCAAGTTAAGATTTACATCTAATAAGTATAATGAAGTCAAGCAGTCTATACAGGACTACTTACAAAAAGAGGAAATATAGTATGATAAAATGGTTGAAAAATCTATGGTATGAAGTTAAAGTATACTATGCGTACAAGAAAAAAATAAAGGAACTTAAGAAAAGAGATCCTTTTATATACAAATAAGATAAAGGAAAAATGGAAACAATTAAAGGTAAGATAAAATGGTTTAACCCAACCAAAGGCTTTGGGTTTATCGAAAGAGAAGACAAAGAAAAAGATGTATTTTTACATTCATCAGCAATAAGAAAAGCTGGACTAACATCAGTCAATGAAGGCGACAGTGTTGAGTTTGGTATTGAAGATAGAGAAAAAGGTCCATCAGCAATTAACTTACAAATAGTAAATAGTTAATAGCAATTAAAAAAGGATAGTCATATGTCAGTACACTCAGGCGGACCGTTAATGTCCACATCAGGATACACACCGTTCACAAAGATAATCAGAGTTAATGGTATGAGGTTGATTACACTACCAGCTATTGGTGGTGCTAATGCAGTTACTGACAGTTGGCACAAGAAAGTTGCAAAGACTGTACAACTAATGTTTGGGTCAGGTGGATCAATTAATTCAACTAATCAATTAGATACAATGACACAAATGGCTAATAGAAGTACTTCACAACTAATAGGCTATGGAGGATCAGGTTCTTATAGTCCATCTATTGTGGGAGATGATGCTGAAAATGATTATCCAGGAATTGACAATACAAAGTATAGAAATCCAAACGTAGATTTTATTTGGGAAACATCTGCAGGTAGTGGTGCTGTAATGGAAGTGATAGAACACTTACTACACACAATTACTGTTTACGGTTTAGCAAATAGTTTCTCTACTAAAATGAATCAATCAAATCAGACAAGTGATATCTACAATGCAATGCAACAAGCAAGAACTACAAACGGATCAGATGGTAATCCAATATATGATACGTCAAGTTATTCAGGATCATTTAGTGATCCAGACTTTAGAGCATTGTTAATGAGAGAATATTATTATCTGTTGGTTGCGGCCGAATGGGGATTCATATCAACGTTTTCTACATCACTAGCACCAGAATGGAATGATAGTGCTATCGACTCAGCAGGAGTACAAACTTATAATGCACTAGGTCATCAATTGTATCTAGATACTGCGGCAAAAGTTTTGACAGCACCAAACACATCAACATTGAGTACGATGTTTAATACAGCAAGTGATAACTCAGGTTATCAAGAAGATGTAGGAAGTTTAGAAATATCAGGTATTGATTTTAGTGGTACAGTATCTGTAGGATAATTTATGGCAAAGAAAAAATCAAGTAAAAAAACTTACGAATTAAAAATGATGGTACCTGAAGATAACAAAAAAGATACAGGTACAAGATACTATGTTAAAAAACCAACCAAGGGTGAAAAGCGAGGAATGAAGTTAAGAGTAAGAAAGTATGATCCTGTTCTACAAAAACACGTTTGGTTTGTTGAAAAGAAAATGCCTAAGCATTCTGCATAAGGAGTTTAATAATGGAAGAACAAATCAAAAGACAAATTGACGAGTATATTGAAAACAACGATGTTGTACTTTTTATGAAAGGTAACAAGAACTTTCCACAGTGTGGTTTCTCTGCTATGGTGGCAGGTGTGTTACAGAAGTTTGAAGTTGAATTCAAAGATGTAAATGTTTTAGAAAGTGACGAACTAAGACAAGGAATAAAAGATTATAGTGACTGGCCAACTATACCTCAGCTATATGTTAAAGGTGAGTTTATAGGTGGTGCTGATATCGTAAAAGAAATGGTGCAGGAAGGTTCAATTAACACCATACTTGGATTATGAGAAGTGAAGAAGACTTTTCACCAAGTTGGGACTTCAGAGATTGTAGATTGGAAAACAACGGTTTGATTCCAAAGACTTGCGGATATAATAAAACATTCAAATACAAGGTTCCTCTTAATTCACACGGTGTCAGTGGAAGTATGGTTGACTGGTGTACTGAAAACTGTAAACACAAATGGGGTTGGCATTTCGAACCAACTGATGAAAAACTACAAGGCTATGAAGAAGGAACTCACTGGAACGAGGATAGAGCTGTTGTTAGTTTTTCAAATAAGAAAGAAGCATTTTTATTTAAATTAAATGCTATGTAATTTACTTTAATCCTTTGATAATATTTAAAACTTTGTTAGGCCAATTTGGATCTTCGTAATAGATTTCCATTGAGTTTAGAACAGTTTCATATTTTACTTTTTTTGTGTTTGCAAAATATTCTCTGACGTTATCATAACGTTTGTCTTTGATCATTAAGTTTATGAAGTCTCTGACACTACCACATCTGGAATCATATTTGGCTAGTTTTATATTTGATCCACCAAGTGCATATACAAAATGCTTTGGAT
>CENJ01026117.1_pt1 | contig 26541 bp, 36 predicted proteins | sample 356161 | NCBI WGS metagenome assembly CENJ01 (sample SAMEA2619531, study PRJEB7988) | marine metagenome | biome: marine biome (ENVO:00000447); feature: surface water layer (ENVO:00002042); material: "saline water (ENVO:00002010), including plankton (ENVO:xxxxxxxx)" | depth 5 m | reverse complement strand
TTTTGGATGACTAATTTAATTAAATTGAGCTAGAACGGAAAGTTAATTCCCACATTAAAAACAGCTTTCTTAAGATTCAATTGTGAAAACCATCTGTCTGCTTTAGTTAGAGAAGGGTCATAAGTTTTAAATCCAGTATCTAGTCTAAAAATAAAATAATCAAAGTCATATCTTAATCCAAACCCAGATCCAATAGCCAATTCGCTTAAATCCCTTAGATTATAAAAAACTTGAGCGGCATCAGAAACATTATTTTTAAAATTCCAAATATTACCTGCGTCAATAAAAAAAGCTCCATTTAGTCTTCTGATAATTGGATATCTGTATTCAATATTAAATGCGATTTTAAAGTTTGCTTCGTTGAATTCATTGAATCTATTACTTGAACCTGGACCAAGTTTGTAAGCTTGCCACGCTCTATTATCATTGGAACCTCCTGCATAATAGGATCTTGTGAATGGAATAAAGTTTGAATTTCCAAAAGGAATTGCAATACCTATAAATGTTCTAAATGCAAAAACCCTCTTAAATCCAACAGACCAGTGCTTTATATAATCTACTTCGCTTTTAAAATATTGTGAGGGTGCAAGATTAAAAATTTTACGATAACCGTCTTCATTTAGTTTAACATCCCCAATTTTCATTCCTAGGCTTAATAGATTTCCAACTACCTCAGATTTAAATTTAAATTGTGAGAAATTTTCATCTAAAATACTTTCTTGATTATTTTTTGAATACGTAAAAGACGAACCAACGATAAAATTATTTGCGGTTAACCTATTTTTCCTTTCGTTAATATTTAAAATATTTGAGTAAATCTCGTCTTCTGAATTAATGTTAGTTTTTAAACTTAAAATATCATTTATAAAATTATCAGTACCTAATGGAATTAACAGATTACCCTCTGAATTAAAGTAAGAAGAGTCTAAACCAAAAATTGTTTTAGAAATATTATTTAAGCGTTCGTATGAGTTTCTATATACATTGAAATAATTGTTTGTGGCTCTATTATCTACATATTCTATATCAATTAATTTTATATTTAATGATCTGGTTTTATCAGGCTTCCAATAATATTCAAAATTTCCTGTAAATGTTTGCCTATCTAAACCTATATTCTCTTGAACTGATACTCCTAAAGACATCCTAGTTTTAACATAAAATTTGTCAAAATAAATTCTTTTCAAAAAGCTTGGGGCAATTGGTCTTGGGACTCTTAGACCTAGATCTAAACCGACTTCGAATAAATTAAAAAAAGAAGACTTTTTTTCTGCTACATCTCTAGAGGACCCAACTGAACCTTTTACTCCAAATTCTAAAATTTCTGCCCCTTTGAAAACATTTCTGCTTATTATAGACGTGCCTAAAGATACCCCAATATCTTGTATATTAGAATGTGATAAATCAAAATCAAACCCTAATGAAAATTTTTCTTTCGGGACTAAATAAATTTCGGCATCTAATTTTGTGGAATCAATACTGTTTTCTCTATAGATTATTGAAGGATATTTAAAAACTTGAAGCTCATTAAAAAAGTTATATGTTTTTTTTCTGTCGTTTAATCTATAAGGGTTATTTTTTTTTAGAGCTATTCCATTGCTTATGACATAAGGATTATATTTGAGTTTCCCAGTAGAAAAAATTTTCAGGTCATTAATATTAATTGAATCTGTAAAAACTTTAAAATTTTGTTCAGGGTTTTCAACAAAAACCGAAAGTGATTTTATTTTCTTAATAACATAAGGAATATCTAAAAGAATTTCTTGATTTCTGATTTTGGAATTTTTTATTTCTAATAAAATAGGGATTCTTTTATCTCTTCCTGTGCTGTCCTTGAAGGCTTTAAAACGAATACTTCTTTGCTGAAAATTATAAATTCCATTATTGCTGAACAAATCGATTAACCTTTCTCTTTCCAGATTAAGTTTTTCTACTTCAAATGATTCACCCTTTTTTAAAAGACTCTCGTTTTTGTGGGCTCTATATATTGAATCTATATCTTTAGATGATATTATATTTGAAATACTATCAATTAAAAATTTTTCTCCTGTAGTTATTGAATGTTTAATGGCTACTTTTTTATTTTTTGTTTCTGATACGGATGATGTTGTTTTTGAATTATAAAATCCAAGATTGTCGAAGTATTGTTTGAAGAGTTTATTAGTTAGATTAATTTTAACTGAATCATATAAAGTTGGGGGTTCCCCGATTTCTCTTAACCAATTATTAAATTCAACCTTGTATTTTTTTAACTGATAGATCTGTTTTGGAGAAATTAATTTTTCCAATCTCAATCTCCTATTATCTTTCTTGTTCATCCATTTTTCAAAATCTTGTTCTGCGTTTGGATTACTAAGATTATAAATCATTAATTTTAAAGGAACACCAAATATTTTTTTATTTACACTAGTCTTAGAAAGAATTGTGATAGGGTCTTGTTTAAGTTTTTTTCCATTTAACTCATAGGTCTGTTTTGAAATTAATTTTTCTTCCTGATTTAATTGTTTGGTTACACTACAACTACTTATTAATATCGAGATAAAATAAATTATTATTATTTTTGAATTTGCTTGATTCAATGCAGAAAGTTTAAGTAAAAGTACATCATTTATGATTACAAATTCCGAGTTAAAATATATCAAAAAGTTAGGAAGAAAGAAGTATAGAAACCTTCATTCACATTTTGTTGCCGAAGGAGATAAAGTTTTTAATGATTTTTTTGATTCAAGTATTTCAATGTTTAAAAGTTATTCAACCAAGAAAATAATAGGGCAAAATACTATAATAGTAACTGATAGTTGTATGAAAAGAATGACTTTTTTGAAAAATCCTTCTAATGTTTTAGGAATTTTTTCAATCCCTAAGAAAAAAAAAGCTCCTGTTAATGAAAAGGTATTAGTTTTAGACAATGTATCGGATCCAGGTAATTTGGGATCGCTAATAAGATTATGTGATTGGTTTGGATTTGAAAATGTTGTTTGTTCTAATAAAACTGTTGATTGTTACAATCCTAAAGTAGTTCAATCATCAATGGGTTCCTTAGCTCGCGTAAATATCTTTTATGAAGATTTAAAATCTTATTTGTCAAAAGTTTCAATTCCAGTCTATGGTACTTTTCTAAATGGAAAATCAATAAATAAAGTAACTTTTCCAAATGAATTTGCTTTAATTTTCGGGAATGAGTCAAATGGTATTTCTAAATCAATAAGCAAATTTGTTAGCCATAAAATCACCATAGCTAAAGGAAGTAAATCGGTAGTTGATAGTTTAAATATAACAAGCGCCACAGCAATTATAATGAATGAAATTTCAAATCAATCATTCGAAGGTTAAATTAATTGCGACCCCTTGACTTAATAAATTTTTTATGTTCGATGTCCATGGGCTATTTATATTATTATCCTGTATCAATTCATTTTGTATAGAAAATATTCCTCTAATTGATGGTGAGAATTTGAAATAGACTAAGTAAAAGTCAATACCGAAACCTATTTCGTAATTAAAGCTTTGGCTGGTTACTCTAAAAACATTACTATAATTATCATCATTATTTTTTTCATTGCTTGATAAATTAAATGAGGTAGAAACTCCAGCCAGTAAATATGGCTTGAAATTATTTATTCTTTTTGCACTAAACTTGACTAGAAGGGGTATATGTATGTAAGTAGATTTAACCTCTCTTAAATAATCTTCATCGTTTATAAGTCCACTTGTAGCTTCAGGGTAAATTAAATCTCTTTGAGTATAATATAGACCAGGTTCTAATCGAAGATTAAAATATTTATTTAATCGTAGGTCTCCGATTAAACCTACATTAAATCCAGTATTTTTAATTAATTCAATATTAGGTAGGTTTAAGCCTCTTTCATTGTTTGGAAAGTTCCTGTTGCTAGGTACGGAATAATTACTATTGTACTGAATTTGATATCCAAAATTATTAAATCCGAGAAAATACCCATAGTGCAAAGGCTTTTCATCAAATGTTTGTAAATGCATTATTTTTTCCTTAACAGTATAATATTGAGCAAAAGTATTAGTGTCACAAAATATGATACATAGTAGTAGAAAATAAATAAGATTATCAATTTTTTTCAAAGCTATATAAGGATGCACTTCGGATATTTTAATGCATATATAAATAACATAGTTTTATTACAAATATTGTCTCAATTAGCTTATAAATTATGACTGATTCCTTGTAATATGATAAAGAGAAATTCCACAAGCTACTGATACGTTAAGAGAATTGATTTCCCCTTTCATTGGAATAAATACTTTTTTATTCACAATATTTAAGGTGCTTTTATTAATCCCTTTTCCTTCTGAGCCAAGAATTAGAGCTGTTTTCTGATTAAATTTTTCATCAAAAATATTTACACTAGATTTTTCCTCTAAGCCAACGATTTTAAAATCTCTCGATTTTAATTCATATATCGCGTCATTTAAATGACTTACCTTTGATACTGGAACATAAAAAATTGCCCCTGCAGAAGCTTTTACAGTGTCAGAGTTTATAGAAGCACTATTATTTTCGGGAACTATTATTCCACTAACGTCAGTTGCTAACGCGCTTCGAAATATTGCACCGAAGTTTCTTACATCGGTAATCCCGTCTAGTAAGAGGTAAATTTGATTTTTCTTTTTATCATTTTTTTTAAGTAGATTTTCAAAATCTATTAAATCAATAGGTTTTATTTTAGCTAAAGCGCCCTGATGGATTTTTCCAGATAATTTATCAAGTTTTTTATTGGATGTAAAGATTAATTCGATGTTTTCCTTTGAAGCATAACCCTCAACTTCTCTAAATAATTGGTTTTTTTTATTCTGGAGGAGCCATATTCTATGAATTTTAACACCTCCCTTTATGGCCTCAATAATAGGCCTTATTCCGTATATTATTTCATTATCCATATTTTGCTAAATTAAAAAAGCCACTTCATATAAGCGGCTTTTTTAATTTAAATAAATCTAATTCACTTAATTTAATAACTAGTAAATAGACTAGTTGGATCAAAGAAATCTGGCAATGATGCAGGAATATTAGGATTAGTATCCAATTCACTTTGAGGATATAAATATCTTTGAGGAAAATTAGAAGCACCTATAGCTCCTTGCTTATTTGGAACACCTATAGCATTTCGAGTTCTTCTTAAATCATGAAAAGTGATTAGCTCTCCCATAAGTGTTATGTATTTTTCTTCCAAAATTTGAAGATGAAGATCTGTTCCAGTAGCAATAGAGTCCGGAAATCCAGCAGCATCTGAAGAGTATTGATCTCTTTGATCTGCGCGAACATTATTAAGATGCTGTTTGGCACCAGCTTCATCACCTTGCATAAATTTAGATTCAGCCAATATAAACTGAGTTTCATGATAACTGGCTATTGTCATTGGAGCAGTCATTCCAAACTTCCCGTCACTATTAGTGTTAAGAGCTACTTCACCTCCTAAATCAGGAATAAAATAATAATTATACTGTGCCTGTTGACCAGGAGTAATTAGTTTCCTTGAAGTTGTCCCATCAAGAAGAAATACAAGGTGTGCATCGTTTGCTTTTAGATAATCCTGTCTTTCATCAATAATAAATTGATAAAATAAATTACGGTTTTCTAAAGAAGTTCCATGCTGAGTTAATAAATCGTTAGCTCTTGAGGAGATTCCTTGATTAGCATGAGATATAGCGGACGCGTAATTACCGGCCAATAAGCTATATCTAGCAGCTAAAGTATGACCTGCCTCTGCCCATGATCCACCAGATAATCTATTCCCACCAAAACCTGCGGCAATTGAAGTACTACCAACTTGAGCAATACCTTGCTCAATTAATGCTATACCTCCATTAACCACATCTGCTTGTGCATCATAGACGGGATTTGGATACTCATTAGGGTTAACCGCCTGAGAAAATGGTACATCTCCGTATAGAGAAGCCATATCTGCATATAAAGTACCTTGAATAATTTTTGCTATTCCTTTAACTAAATCACCAGCATTTTCATCATTTATTATTAGTTGGGCTGTATTGATACCCTGTAAATAAGTATCACCCCACATATCATTGTAATTCGCTCTGTTTGGAGAATATGTGTTTAAAGTAAGATATTGTCTATCAGCACCAGACATGGTGTTGGAAAAAATTCCTGCATATCGAGCGTTATTGCTACCCATATGTTGCATGAGTGCTAGTTGTGACTGTCCAATAATTAGGTCAGACGCAGCAACTATAAAATTATTTGGATCGTCATTTAGATCCTCTGTGTAACTTTCACAGCTCCCAACTACAATTGCAGCTAAGAACATTAATATATATTTATTTATTTTCATAATCTTAAAATTAAAATCCAAATCTTAATGTTGTTAAAACTGATCTAGTCCCGGGGTTAGAAAAATACTCTAAGCCTCTACCTCTGGATGCACCAGTTAAGTTATTTTCTGGGTCAAACTCCTTTATATTAGACCAGGTAAATAAGTTTCTTCCTGAAACAGAAAGAGAAAGGTTATCTAGTCCTAATCTCTCAATTAATGACCTATCAAAGTCATAAGAAAGTGATATTTCACGTAGTTTAACCCAAGAACCATCTTCTACAAATTGGCTCGTGACATCTCCAAACCCACCACCATTAGCTGTCCACCATTCATGATCTACAGCAACTGGGCCAGCTCCAAAATCGTTAAGATAACCTCTAAATTGTGCTCCCGCTGGAATTGGATCACCCCATGCGTTATAGATGGTAGAACCAGTATCATTTGTAGTTAGGATATCTGTACTTTCATGGATTCCCCAAAACAGCATTACACTATAGGTACCGTTCCAAACATCGTTACCTTGGGAGGTTTCAAATTGAGTAGTAAAGTTAAAGTTTTTATAACGTAAAGAAGTTCCAAGGCCCGCTCTAAAATCAGGATTTGGGTCTCCGGCAATTAATAATTCTGGATCTGCTTGTGGAAAACCATTAGAACCTAAAAGTAAACTTCCAGATGCATCTTTTAAAAATTGACCGTGTCTTTGTATTCCGTAAGGTTGGCCTTCAGCAATTCCAGATTCAGTCCCAGTAAATCCATTTAGACCAAAATATGCAGCTCCTTCTAAACTTTCAACAATATTTTTATTTTGTGTGAAGCTACCATTTATGTCAAAACTCAAATCTTGCGTTTTAATTAGGTTTGCAGAAATATCAATTTCAATCCCTTTGTTAGTTATTAAAGTAGCATTTTGAAAGGTAGTATTAAAACCTGAAGAAGGGGTTATTGGAAGAGCCAATATTCCGTCTTCAGTTTTGTTATCATAATAAGTAAATCCAAGGGTTAAGTCATTATCAAAAAATCTACTATCAAAACCTATTTCAAATTCTTTTTTTCTTTCTTCCTTTAGATCAGGATTACCTCTAGTTGTAGATTGTGTAAAAGGATTACCATATACAGAACCATCTAATCCATCACCCCAAGAAGATCCTATACCACCAGGCCCAAGGACAGTAGACGTAATGTAAGCTGGGGGTGCAACACCAACTTCACCATAGGATGCTCTTACTTTTAAAAAAGTCAAGGCATCTAAATTAATAAGATCTGTTAACTTGTATCCTATCGAAGCAGATGGGTAGAATATAATACCAGCATTTGGCATGGTAGAAAATGTTTCGCCTCTTCCGGTTAACTCTACCAATAAATTCTCGCCAATATCAAAGTTTAAAACACCATACACACCGTTTTGTCTTCTCAACTCACGAAATCCTGAAGGGAGTGAATTTTGAGATGCAGCATTACCTGGATTTAAAAATTCCTGGTCAGGATTTGTAAATACTGCTTCAAATGCACTAAGTCTTCTATAATCTGACTCAAATTGCTGATAACCTAATGTATAATTAAGCCCAATAGTAGTACTAATATCCAAACCACCGGTTAAGAACATATTCAATTGTGAAAGTTTATTGCTATATCTGTCTTCAGTATATTGACCATTGTTTCCTTCACTGGCAGACCCTGGTGGTCTGTAATCTAGTCTGTTATCTTGATAATAATCAACGCTATATCTTACAGCTAGATTTAGATTATCATTAAAGCTGTAGTTAACCTCGGGTGAAAAAATAAATCTATTAACGTCATTTAAATTTTTCTGTTCTCTCATAGTCCACAGAGGGTTATTATATGAGGGAGCTAAATAATTAAAAGCACCTGTCGCGGTATTAAAAGTTCTATATGAACCGGTATTTCTTCTATACGACCTATGAGAATTAGGAGTAACGGTTGTAACTCCATCAACAATTCTATAATTTGTTCCTTTATATTCTCTAAAGTCAAAATCAGGAGAATTTCTCAGATAACCTAGATATAGTCCACTTAAATTTGATCCTGTCTGAACTCTATTTGATGATATATTTGTGTAAGAGGAAGATAATTTAAAAAGTAATTTATCGGTAGCTTGTGTTGTATTGTTCAATTTCAATGAAGTTCTTTCATAATCGGAATTACCCTTCATTATACCGTCTTGATTCACATTTGAAATAGAAATATAGGTCCTATTTTTTTCTCCATTATATGAAAAACTCACAGAATTGTCATAAGTATATCCGTTTCCAAAAACAGCGTCTCGATTAATTTGGTTATAATTTGTTTTATCATTTTTTTGGGCAATATTACCTATTCTTGTTCCATCTTGAGTTTCAAACCAACCACCTGAAAAATCATAGACATCCGCCCCACCTGACCTTAAACTCATTTGATCTCCGAAAGAGAAACCAGTATTTTCAACAAAAACTCCAGTTCCTGGTCCTTCGCCTACCCACTGGCCTGGAAAACCTTGACCCCATGATCCCTGTTTTTTCCATTCGGCATTAATAGTCTCTACAGAAAGACTCGATTTCGCGTTTACACTCCATCCTTTTGGACTTTCTGAACCTCTTTTTGTATTAATAACTAATACTCCATTCGCCGCCCCAGTACCGTAAATAGCAGCGGCAGCAGCACCTTTAATTACTGAAATCGATTCAATATCATCTGGATTTATATCATTTAGTCTTGATTGTTGAACAACACCTGCAGTATTACCACCAATATTATCATTAGAAATAATTGCACCATCCAAGATAATAAGAGGTGAAATGTCTCCAAAAATAGTATTTTGTCCTCGAATTTGGATGTAAGCCCCTGATCCAGGGTCACCAGAATTACGAGTGATGTTTACACCGGATGTTTTACCAGACATTCCTTGTAAAACTCCAGATTCTCCAGATCTCTGTACTTCATCAACCTCTATTTTAGTCGTTGAAGTTAAATCGTCATCTTTTTTCTTTTCAAGCCCTAAAGCCGTGAGAACAACTTCTTCTAATTCAGTTCCAGACTCGAGCGAAATATTTATTGTGTCATCACTACCTACAGTAATTTCCTGAGAGGTATAACCAACAAAACTAAATACTAGAATAGAATTTTCGCTAACCTCGATAGAATAATTACCATCAAAGTCAGATGTAACTCCATTACTAGTACCTTTTTCAACAATTGAAGCTCCAGGCAATGGTAATCCATCGGTATCATTTACAATTCCCGAAACGGTTTTTTGTGAGTGTACTATTAACAAAGAAAATATAATAGATATATAGGTTAAAAAATACTTTTTCATATTTTAATTAATTTTTGGATTGCGAATATACAAAAAATTAGCTTTTTCTTAACATTTTTTTAAGATTTTGTTTGCTAAAGTCTTGATAATCAGATAAAAATATTTTTTTAAATTTTTTACTAAATCCCTACTATCATTAGTATCCCATGATGTTTTAATAATTAAATAATTGAAAATCAAAGAATTATTTTTTTATATTCATATATAAATTTCGAGATGTAAAATATACTTTAACAAAATTTTAGGAATCTAGAAAAAATAGTGCTAAATTTGCGGGCCTTAAAATCAAAGATTTATATGCCAACTATCGCTCAATTAGTAAGAAAAGGGAGATTAAGTATTTCTAAAAAAAGTAAATCTGCTGCTCTTGAATCATCTCCACAAAAAAGGGGAGTTTGTACAAGAGTATATACTACTACTCCCAAAAAACCAAATTCAGCAATGCGTAAAGTTGCTAGGGTAAGGTTAACTAATGGGAAAGAAGTCAATGCTTATATTCCTGGTGAGGGTCATAATTTACAAGAACACTCAATAGTATTAGTTAGAGGAGGAAGAGTTAAAGATCTTCCTGGAGTTAGGTATCATATCGTTAGGGGTGCCTTAGACACAGCTGGTGTTGAAGGACGTCTTCAAAGGAGATCAAAATATGGAGCCAAAAGGCCCAAAAAATAATTTTGTTAAATGAGAAAGAAGCAATCAAAAAAAAGACCAATCCTTCCTGATCCAAAATTTAACGATCAGCTGGTAACACGTTTTGTAAACAACCTAATGCTTCATGGAAAAAAGTCAACAGCATTCAGTCTTTTTTATGAATCCATTGAAATTGTTGAAAAAAGAAAACAAAATGAAGAAAAAACTGCTATTGAGGTCTGGAAAGATGCGTTGTCAAATGTGATGCCTCATGTTGAAGTTCGTAGCAGGAGGATAGGAGGTGCTACTTTTCAAATTCCAATGCAGATTAGACCTGATCGTAAAGTTTCTTTAGCAATTAAATGGTTGATTGGGTTTGCTAGAAAAAGAAATGAAAAGTCGATGTCGGAAAAATTAGCAAATGAAATTCTCTCTGCATTCAAAGAAGAGGGTTCAGCTGTAAAGAAAAGAGTTGATACTCATAAAATGGCTGAGGCAAATAAAGCTTTTTCACACTTTAGATTTTAATTAATAATGTCAAGAGACTTAAAATATACTAGGAATATTGGAATTGCAGCTCATATTGATGCTGGTAAAACTACTACTACTGAAAGAATACTTTTCTATACAGGAGTAAGTCACAAAATTGGTGAGGTTCATGACGGTGCTGCAACTATGGACTGGATGGAACAAGAGCAAGAAAGGGGTATTACAATTACTTCTGCTGCAACGACTTGTAATTGGCAATTCCCAACAGAACAAGGTAAAACTTTGCCTGAATCCAAAGATTTTCATTTCAATATTATTGATACGCCAGGTCACGTTGATTTCACAGTTGAAGTGAACAGATCGCTAAGGGTCTTAGATGGACTCGTTTTCCTTTTCTCAGCTGTTGACGGAGTTGAGCCACAATCTGAGACTAATTGGAGACTTGCTGACAATTACAAAGTACCTAGAATTGGATTTGTAAATAAAATGGATAGACAAGGTTCAAACTTCCTTGGTGTTTGCCACCAAGTTAAGGATATGCTTAAATCAAATGCTGTTCCAATTGTTTTAAATATAGGAGACGAAGAAGATTTTAAGGGAATTATTGACTTGGTAAAAAATAGAGCTATTGTTTGGCATGACGAAAATTTTGGATCGACCTTCGATGTAGTCGATATTCCAGATAATTTAAAAGATGAAGCGGAAAAACTTAGAGGTGAATTAATCGAAGCAGTTGCGGAATATGATGAAAACCTTCTTGAGAAATACTTTGAAGATCCAAATTCTATATCAGAAGATGAGGTGCATAATGCTCTTAGAGCTGCAACTCAAGAAATGAAAATAATTCCAATGATTTGTGGGTCCTCCTTCAAAAATAAAGGTGTTCAATTTTTACTAGATGCAGTTTGTCGATATTTACCTTCCCCAGAGGACAAAAAAGCAATTTCTGGTATTGATCCCAGCACAGATAGCGAATCTTCAAGGAAGCCCTCCAAAAATGAACCTTTTGCTGCCCTAGCTTTTAAAATTGCTACTGACCCTTATGTGGGTAGACTTGCATTCTTTCGAGCTTATTCAGGTAGATTGGATGCAGGGTCATATATTCTTAACAACCGAACAGGTAACAAAGAAAGGATTTCAAGAATTTATCAAATGCATTCCAACAAGCAAAACTCAATTGATTACATTGAGGCTGGTGATATTGGAGCTGCTGTTGGTTTTAAAGATATCAAAACTGGAGATACTCTTTCACACGAAAAAGCTCCTATTGTACTGGAAAGTATGGACTTTCCTGATCCTGTTATTGGAATTGCTGTAGAACCCAAGACTAAGGCAGACGTTGATAAACTTGGAATGTCTTTAGCTAAACTTGCTGAAGAAGATCCAACATTTCAAGTAAAAACTGATGAAGCTTCAGGTCAAACCGTTATTTCTGGAATGGGTGAATTACACCTAGATATAATTGTTGATAGACTAAAACGCGAATTTAAAGTTGAAGTTAACCAAGGAAAACCCCAAGTTCAATATAAAGAAGCCTTAACAGCATCTGCTAACCATCGAGAAGTTTACAAAAAGCAAACAGGTGGTAGAGGAAAGTTTGCTGATATAATTTTTATCATAGAACCAGGAGATGAATCTAAAACTGGTTTGGAATTTATCAATGAAATCAAAGGAGGTAATGTCCCGAAAGAATATATACCATCAGTTGAAAAGGGATTTAGAGATTCCATGTCAAATGGACCTCTTGCTGGTTTTGAGATTGATTCAATGAAAATTACTTTAAAAGACGGATCTTTTCATCCGGTTGATTCTGATTCACTATCTTTTGAATTAGCGGCTAAAATAGGTTTCAAAGAGGCATCTAAATCAGCAAAAGCAGTCATTATGGAGCCTATAATGAAGTTAGAAGTTCTTACACCAGAGGAAAATATGGGTGACATAGTTGGCGATTTAAATAGAAGAAGGGGGCAAGTAAATTCTATGGATGATAGAGCTGGTTCTAAAGTAGTTAAGGCAGAAGTACCATTGTCAGAAATGTTTGGATATGTTACTTCTTTGAGAACTTTGTCGTCTGGAAGAGCAACTTCAACTATGGAATTTTCACATTACTCTGAAACTCCCAATAGTGTATCAGAGTCAGTAATCTCAGAAATTAAAGGTCAAAGTGAATAAAACAAAATTATGAGTCAGAAAATAAGAATTAAATTAAAATCTTACGACTATAATCTAGTTGACAAGTCGGCAGATAAAATCGTAAAAACAGTAAAGACGACTGGAGCAGTTGTGACTGGGCCGATTCCATTACCAACACACAGAAAAATATTTACCGTTCTTAGGTCTCCTCATGTAAATAAAAAATCTAGAGAACAATTTAAATTAAGCTCTTATAAAAGGCTTATGGATATTTATAGTTCTTCATCAAAGACCATTGACGCCCTTATGAAATTAGAATTACCAAGTGGTGTTGAGGTCGAAATTAAAGTTTAAAAATATGTCTGGTTTAGTTGGAAAAAAAATAGGTATGACGAGTCTCTTCGATGATAAGGGAAAAAATATTCCATGTACAATAATTCAAGCTGGTCCCTGTATTGTAACTCAGGTCAAAAATAATCAGAAAGACGGTTATGATTCTTTGCAATTGTCATTTGATGAGAAAAGAAAGAAACTAACTAATAAATCTCTTGCAGGACATTTTGAAAAGGCTAAAACTACTCCTAAGAAAAAATCTATGGAATTTAAGGGATTTGATAAAGATTTAAATTTGGGTGACACAATAAACGTAGATTTATTCAAGGAGGGTGAGTTTATTGATGTTTCAAGCATTTCCAAAGGTAAAGGATTCCAAGGAGTTGTTAAACGTCATGGATTTAGTGGTGTTGGTCAAGCTACACACGGTCAACACAACAGATTAAGAGCTCCTGGATCTATAGGAGCGGCATCCTATCCTGCGAGAGTTTTCAAAGGAATGAAGATGGCAGGAAGAATGGGTGGAAAGAAGGTTAAGGTTCTAAATCTTAAAGTATTTAAAATTTTACCTGAAAAAAATATCATAATAGTTAAAGGAGCGGTTCCTGGTCACAATAATTCTTATTTAAAATTAGAAAAATAATGAAATTAAAAGTTGTTGATATAAAAGGTAAAGACACAGGAAGAAATGTTTTGCTACCCAATAAGATATTTGACATTGAACCTAATAATCAAGCCATCTATCTAGATATTAAGGCGCAAATGGCTAATAAAAGACAGGGAACACATAAGGCAAAAGAGAGATCAGAGATTGTTGGAAGTAACAGAAAAATCAAAAAACAGAAGGGAACAGGTTCAGCTCGAGCAGGTTCTATTAAAAATCCAATTTTTAGAGGAGGTGGTAGAATTTTTGGTCCTAGAGTAAGAGATTATTCGCAAAAAATTAATAAAAAACTAAAAAATATCGCAAGGAAATCAGCTCTAAGTATTAAAGCTAGATCAAATTCAATATTTGTAGTCGAAGAGTTTTCTTTTGATAAACCTAGTACTAAGGGATTGGATCAATTTTTAAAACTATTAAAAACAGATACAAAAAACTCACTTTTGATATTTGCTGAGGAAAATAAAAACGTATATTTGTCGTCGCGAAATTTAAAAAAAGCTGAAAGTGTAATTGCTTGTGAATTAAATACTTATTTAATTTCAAAGGCACAAATTTTAGTTTTTTTTGAGAATTCGATATCTGAATTAGAAAAGCTTTTAAATTGAATTTATGAACATCATAAAAAAACCTATTGTTTCCGAAAAAGCAACCAGCATGAATGAGTTAAGTAATTGTGTTTCTTTTATTGTTGATTCTAAAGCCAACAAGATTCAAATTAAAAAAGCAGTTGAAGCATCATATAATGTAACCGTTAAAAAAGTACGAACTATCATATACGCGCCTGTAAGGAAAAATAAGTTCACTAAAACCGGTTTACAAAAAAGCAAGAGCATATCTTTTAAGAAAGCCATGGTTCAATTAGCGGAAGAAGATAATATTGATTTTTATTCAAATATTTAATAGATTCTCATGTCAGTTAAAAAACTTAAACCAATATCAAATGCACAAAGATTTAGAGTTGTAAATAACTTTGATATGATTACAGCATCTAAACCAGAAAAGACTTTGATTTCTCCTAATAAAAGATCTGGAGGAAGAAATAATAAAGGAAGAATGACGGTAAGACATGTTGGAGGTGGTCACAAAAAACAATACAGAATAATCGATTTCAAAAGAGACAAATATGATACTCCAGCTGAAATAATTACAATCGAATATGATCCAAATCGCTCATCATTTGTTGCTCTTATTAAATATTCTGATGGAGAAAAAAGATACATAATTGCACAAACAGGTCTTAAGGTTGGACAAAAGGTCATATCAGGAGTTAATAATGTTAGTCCCGATTTAGGGAATGCTATGCCTTTATCTTTAATTCCATTGGGTACAATAATTTCTTGTATGGAATTGGTTCCTGGTAAGGGAGCTAATATTGCTCGAAGTGCCGGTTCTTTTGCGCAACTTATGGCAAGGGAGGATAAATACGCAACTGTGAAATTACCATCTGGTGAAACTCGCATGATTTTGTCAAAATGTTTCGCTACAATTGGTGCTGTATCAAATTCTGATCATCAATTAGTTGTTTCTGGTAAAGCTGGAAGGTCAAGGTGGTTAGGCAGAAGACCTAGGACTAGACCCGTAGCTATGAATCCAGTTGATCATCCAATGGGAGGTGGTGAAGGTAGAGCCTCTGGAGGGCATCCAAGAAACAAAAATGGTGTTCCTGCGAAAGGTTTTAAAACTCGTTCTAGAATTAAAAAAAGTAATAAGTTTATTATAGAAAGAAAAAAGAAATAATTATGCCAAGATCATTAAAAAAAGGGCCATTTGTTAGACATAGTTTGGAAAAAAAAGTTTCAAATAATATAGAATCTGGTAAAAAAGGAGTAATTAAAACTTGGTCTAGGGCTTCATTGATTACCCCTGACTTTGTTGGGCAAACCATTGGAGTTCATAATGGGAGACAGTTTATACCTGTATATATAACTGAAAATATGGTAGGACATAAGTTAGGGGAATTTTCTCCTACAAGATCTTTCAGAGGTCATTCAGGAGGTAAAAAATAAATTAGGAAATGGGAATAAGAAAACGAAATAAGGCAAATATTTTAAAGGCTCAAAAAAAGAAACTTGCTATAGCTAAGTTAAGAAACTGCCCTATTTCTCCAAGGAAAATGAGATCTGTAGCGGATTTGTTGCGTGGTAAAGAGGTTGGGAAAGCTTTGAATATTTTAAAATTCAATCCAAGACATGCTTCAAAGTTTTTAGAAAAACTTCTTCTTTCTGCTATATCCAATTGGCAGTCAAAAAATGAAGATCAAAGTATAGAAAGCACAAATATTATTATAAATGAAATTAAAGTTGATGGAGGAAGAATACTTAAAAGACTTCGACCTGCTCCACAGGGACGTGCTCACAGAATAAGAAAGAGATCTAATCATGTTACAGTTGTACTTGAATCTAACAATCAAACAAAATAAAATGGGACAAAAAACAAATCCAATAGGTAATCGTTTAGGCATAATTAGAGGTTGGGATTCTAACTGGTATGGCGGAAGGGATTATGGTGAAAAATTAGCCGAAGATGAAAAGATAAGAAAGTACATTTTTGTAAGATTAAACAAGGCAAGCGTTTCTAATGTCATAATTGAAAGGACTTTAAAAATAATTACAATAACAATAACGACAGCTAGGCCTGGTATAATAATTGGAAAAGCCGGGCAAGAAGTTGATAAGTTAAAAGAGGAATTAAAAAAAATTACTGGCAAAGAAGTACAAATAAATATTTTTGAGATTAAAAGGCCAGAATTAGACGCTAACCTTGTTGGTGCTAGTATTGCGAGGCAAATTGAAGCAAGAATTTCTTACAGGAGGGCTATTAAAATGGCAATTGCTGCTGCTATGAGAATGAATTCTGAAGGGATCAAGGTCCAAATTTCAGGGAGACTAAACGGTGCAGAAATGGCAAGGTCCGAATCTTATAAAGAGGGAAGAATTCCCCTCTCAACATTTAGAGCCGACATTGATTATGCAATGTGTGAAGCGCGTACTACTTATGGGAGAATTGGAATAAAAGTATGGATCATGAAAGGTGAAGTTTACGGTAAACGAGAGCTTTCACCGCTAGTTGGAATGAATAAAAAAAACAATCAACTTAACAAAGGTTTGAATCAAAGAAAGAAAGTTAGAAATTAAAGATGTTACAACCAAAAAAAACAAAATTTCGTAAAGCACAAAAAGGGAGAATGAAAGGTTTCTCCCAACGAGGACATAGGCTTTCAAATGGTACGTTTGGAATAAAATCTCTAGATTCTAAGTTTATAACATCTAGACAAATTGAAGCTGCTAGAATCGCTGCTACAAGATATATGAAACGCGAAGGTCAGCTCTGGATTAAGATTTTTCCAGACAAACCTATAACAAAAAAACCATTGGAAGTTAGGATGGGAAAAGGTAAAGGTGCTCCTGAATACTTTGTTGCTGTTGTGAGATCTGGAAGAATTCTTTTTGAAGTTGCAGGTGTAAGCCAAATTGTTGCAAAAGAAGCTTTGAGGTTGGCCGCTCAAAAACTACCCGTGAAAACAAGGTTTGTAACAGCCAATGATTATAGCAAATAAAATTAAAATGAAACAATTAGAGATATCAAAATTAAACATAAAGGATTTGGAAGCTAAAATAATTGAACTAAAGAAAAAATTATTCGACTTAAGAATGTCCAGTTATGTTTCAGAACTGGAAAATCCAGTCCAGATAAGAAATATTAGAAGAACTATAGCAAGATTAAAAACCGCTAAAACTAAATTAAATAAAGATTTAATTAGCTAACATGGGAGATAGAAAATTAAGAAAGGAAAGAGTTGGTGTTGTTACAAGCAACAAGATGGAAAACTCTGTAGTTGTATCGGAGGTTAGACGAGTAAAACATCCTAAATATGGAAAGTTTGTACTAAAAACAAAAAAATATGTTGCTCATGATAAAAAAAATGATTGTCAAATAGGAGATAAAGTTCGAATAATGGAGGTGAAACCAATGAGCAAAACGAAATCATGGATGCTAATGCAAATTATTGAAAGAGCAAAATAAATGTTACATCAAGAATCAAAATTAAAGGTTGCAGACAACACTGGCGCAAAAGAAGTACTTACAATAAGGGTTTTAGGAGGTACCAAAAAAAGATATGCATCCATTGGTGATAAAATTGTAGTTACAATTAAAGAGTCTTCTCCTTCTGGAACAATGAAAAAAGGCCAAGTATCTAAAGCTGTCGTTGTTAGAACAGTTAAAGAAATTCGAAGACAAGATGGTTCATATATACGATTTGATGATAATGCTTGCGTTCTATTAAATCCCTCTGATGAAATGATTGGCACTAGAGTGTTTGGGCCAGTTGCAAGAGAATTAAGGGATAAAAGATTTATGAAAATTGTTTCCCTAGCACCAGAAGTTCTATAAATTATGAAAAAGTTTAAAATTAAAGTTGGAGATTTTGTTAAAGTAATTGCTGGTTCTAATAAAGGTTCTGAAGGCAAAGTAGTAAACATTATTAAAAAAAGAGAGAAAGTGATTATTGAGGGCTTAAATTTGGTTAAAAAACATATAAAACCAAATTCCAAAAATCCCCAAGGTGGTATTGAAGAAAAAGAATCACCAATTCATATTTCAAATATATCTATTGTAAACAATGTTGAAAATAAAAAGACGGCTAAGAATGAAACTAAATCAAATATCGGAAATAATAAGAAAAAAGTGTCACAATGAACTATGTCCCTAGGTTAAAGAATGAGTTTGAAAAAGTTGTATCTAAATCATTAACTAATGAATTTAGTTATAAAAATAGTATGCAGATTCCTAGAGTTATTAAGATAATATTAAGCAGGGGTGTCGGTGCAGCTGTTGCTGACAAAAAACTTGTTGAACAGGCGGTTGATGAATTGACCCTTATTTCAGGGCAAAAAGCAGTTCCAACACTTTCAAAAAAAGATGTTGCTTCCTTTAAGTTGAGAAAAGGTATGCCAATAGGTGCTAAAGTCACTTTAAGGGGGAATAAGATGTATGAGTTTTTAGATAGGCTTATTTCGATTGCATTACCTAGGGTTAGAGATTTTCAAGGAATTAAGCCTGGCGGCTTTGACGGAAGAGGTAATTATACTTTGGGTATAACTGAGCAAATAATTTTCCCTGAAATAGATATCGACAAAGTGAATAAAATATCAGGTATGGACATTACTTTTGTAACTTCTGCTTCTACTGATAATGAAGCTAAGTCTTTATTAAGTTTAATAGGTTTACCATTTAAAAAAAAATAATATGGCAAAAGAGTCGATGAAAGCGCGAGAAATTAAGCGTGCAAAAATTGTTAAAAAATACGAAGCTAGAAGGAAAGCTTTGAAAGAACAAAAAGATTATTTAGCTCTTCAAAAGCTACCAAGAAACGCCTCACCAGTTAGGTTACATAATCGTTGTAAAATAACCGGAAGACCCAAAGGTTACATAAGACAATTTGGGTTATCAAGGGTTACTTTTAGAGATATGGCTAACAAAGGTTTGATTCCTGGTTTAACTAAAGCAAGCTGGTAAAAAATTATATTATGAATACAGATACGATAGCAGATTACCTTACTAGAATCAGAAATGCATGTCTTGCAAGACACAAGGTTGTCGAAATTCCTGCTTCTAACACAAAAAAAGAGATTACAAAAATATTATATGACCAGGGGTTTATTTTAAGCTATAAATTTATGGAGACCGCTAACAAACAGGGGAAAATTAAAATTGCTTTAAAATATGATATCAAAACAGGTGAATCAATAATCAGAAAAATAAATCGTATTTCTACGCCAGGATTAAGAAAATACTCTAACGCTAAGGGTATTCCTAGAATTCTAAACGGTCTCGGAATATCAATTATTTCAACCTCAATGGGAGTGATGACTGGAAAAGAAGCAAAGAAAAAAAATATTGGCGGTGAGGTAATTTGTTATTTATATTAAATTTTAAATATGTCTAGAATAGGAAATAGTCCGATTAAGGTACCTGAAGGCGTAAACATAAACCTTCAGGATAACAAGATTATTGTAAGTGGAAAGTTAGGTTCACTTGAACTTAATTTTCATGATATAGATATTGAGTACAATAAGACTCTAATCACTTTAAAAAGAAATTCTGAGATGAGCGATATAAAATCTAAACATGGTTTGTATAGATCTTTAATAAATAATATGGTTATTGGTGTGAGCACTGGATTTAATAAAGAGCTTGAGCTTGTTGGTGTTGGTTATCGTGCCTCTGTTCAAGGTCAGAAATTAGATCTTTCATTGGGTTTTTCGCATAATATTTTATTTGAAATTGCACCTGAAGTTAAAATTGAGACATCTTCTGAAAAAGGTAAAAATCCTATCATAAAATTATCTTCTCATGATAAACAACTTTTAGGATTTGTTGCAGCAAAAATAAGATCCTTCAGAAAACCGGAACCATATAAAGGAAAAGGTATAAGATTTGTAGGAGAGCAAGTTAGAAGAAAGGCAGGTAAATCAGCATAATTCAAAAAGATGAAAACTATAAAAACTAAAAGAAGAAAAAAAATTAGACTCAAATTAAAAAAAACAATTAGAGGTAGTAGCATTATGCCTCGTCTATCTGTATTTAGGAGTAACAAAAATATTTATGCACAAATTATTGATGATGTAAAAGGCAACACCTTGACTTCAGCATCTTCTAAGAGTAAAGACTTTGATAAATTTGATACCAAGATTTTGTCTGCACTAGAAGTAGGAAAGCTAATTGCAAAAAAAGCATCTAAAAAAGGAATAAGTATAGTAAAGTTTGACCGCGGTGGATATCTATATCATGGAAGAGTAAAGTCTCTTGCTGACGGCGCTAGAGAGGGTGGCCTTAAATTTTAAATTATGTATAAAAATTATAAAAGTATTGAATTTGTTAAACCTGGTGGACTTGATCTTAAAGACAGGTTGGTAGGTGTACAAAGAGTAACAAAAGTAACTAAAGGAGGAAGAGCTTTTGGTTTTTCTGCGATAGTAGTGGTTGGAGACGAAGATGGTATAGTAGGTCACGGTTTAGGCAAATCTAAGGAAGTATCCGAGGCGATTTCAAAGGCTGTGGAAGATGCTAAAAAAAATCTGATTCGAATTTCTTTAAAAAAGGGAACGATTCCTCACGAACAAAATGGAAAATTTGGGGGGGCAAGAGTATTCATTAAACCTGCATCTGAGGGTACCGGAGTTATTGCTGGAGGAGCCGTTAGGGCAGTACTTGAGTCAGTTGGTGTTCAAAATGTACTATCCAAATCTCAGGGATCGTCAAATCCTCATAACGTAGTAAAGGCTACATTTGATGCGTTACTAAACTTAAGAAGTCCAGAAAAAATTGCAAAACAAAGAGGTATTTCTGTTGATAAACTTTTTAACGACTAAAAAAATGGAAAAAATAAAAATTAAACAGGTAAGAAGCAGTATAAAGAACCTAAGGAAACAGAAACTTACACTTTTTGCGCTTGGTTTAAGAGGAATCGGAAAGGAAGTGGTTCATGAAAATACTCCTAATATTAGAGGTATGATTGAAAGAGTTAATCACCTAGTGGAGGTAATTAAAATATAGTTAAATGAATTTAGATAGTATAACACCAATAAAAGGTTCGAATAAAAAAGCTTCCAAGAGGTTAGGGAGAGGACAGGGTTCTGGAAAAGGTGGCACATCCACAAGAGGTCACAAAGGTGCGAAGTCAAGGTCTGGGTACTCAAAAAAACTTGGATTTGAGGGAGGTCAAATGCCTTTACAAAGAAGAATTCCAAAATTTGGATTTAAAAATGTAAATAGAATTCAATATGAGATTTTAAATCTCGAAAAAATTCAGGAATTAATATTAAATAAAAAAATAAAAAATAAATTGGATATTGATAAAATTTATTCTTTGGGGTTAGTTAGAAAAAATAGTTTAGTTAAAATTTTAGCTAAAGGAAAAATATTATCACCAATTAAAGTTACAGCTCACAAGTTCTCAGATAAGGCGAGAAAGGAAATTGAGTCTGTTGGAGGAGAAGTAAATTTAATTTTGAAAAATGGGTAAATTTATACAAGCACTTATCAATATCTACAAAATTGAAGAATTAAGGATTAGAATAGGAGTTACCCTTTCTATTTTACTTGTATACAGGGTAGGCGCCCAAATTACACTCCCTGGAATAGATGCACTACAGCTTGCCGAATTAGGCAATAGAACAGGTGGTGGAGGCCTTCTTGGAGTTTTAAATATGTTTACAGGAGGTGCTTTTGCCAATGCTTCAGTCTTTGCCCTTGGAATTATGCCTTATATTTCAGCATCAATTGTAGTTCAGCTTATGGGAGTTGCTCTTCCATATTTACAGAAACTGCAAAAAGAGGGTGAAAGTGGAAGAAAAACACTTAATCAAATTACCAGATGGTTAACAATAGCTATATGTATCGTTCAAGCTCCAGCATATCTTTATGGACTAAGTGCCTTGGGGGTTCCTGACTCAGCTTTTGTTTTAGGTAAGGGTTTCTCTTTTATATTTCCATCGGTTATCATTTTGGTTACTGGAACAATATTTGCAATGTGGCTTGGAGAAAAAATTACTGATAAAGGAATAGGAAATGGAATATCTTTATTAATAATGGTGGGAATAATTGCCACTTTACCAATGTCTTTTACCCAGGAAGTTGTTTCACGAGTGTCAGAAAATAATGGGGGGTTAATTCTCATTTTAATTGAAATGATATTATGGATTATTATAATCTTATTATCAATTCTTCTCGTTCTGGCTGTAAGGCAAATACCAGTTCAATACGCAAGAAGAGCACAAACAGCTGCCAATAATCAAAATATGTTTGGTAGAAGACAGTATATTCCACTCAAATTAAATGCTTCAGGAGTTATGCCAATTATCTTTGCTCAAGCGATAATGTTCGCACCTAGTTACGTGGGGAGATTAATTGGAAATAATGAAATAGGTCAATGGATTCAAGTAAATTTTTCAGATATTTTTGGCTTGTGGTATAATATTGTTTTTGGTTTACTAATAATTATTTTTACTTTTTTTTATACAGCAATTACAGTACCTACAAATAAAATGTCTGATGATTTGAAAAGAAGTGGAGGTTTTGTTCCTGGTATTCGTCCGGGTAATGAAACTAGTGATTTTTTAGATAATGTAATGTCTCAAATTACTTTTCCTGGATCTTTGTTTTTAGCTGCTTTAGCTGTTTTCCCAGCAATAGTTGTTAAACTAATGGGAATGCAACAAGGATGGGCTCTATTTTATGGTGGAACCTCATTGTTAATAATGGTTGGGGTTGCTATTGATACAATTCAACAAATAAATTCATATTTGTTAAATCGACATTATGATGGACTTATGAAAACAAGTGGTAATAGAAAAATTTCAATATAAATGCCTAAACAAGAAGCGATTGAACAAGAAGGAAAAATAATAGAAGCTCTATCTAACGCTATGTTTAGAGTTGAGCTTGAAAATGGGCATGTTGTAACTGCTCACATATCAGGCAAAATGAGACTTCATTACATAAAGCTTTTACCAGGTGATAAGGTAAAACTTGAAATGAGTCCTTATGATTTAACTAAGGCAAGAATAACTTTTAGATTTTAATTTTATAATTATGAAAGTAAAAACATCAATAAAAAAACGAAGTTCAGATTGTAAAATCGTTAGAAGAAAAGGGAGGTTATATATAATTAACAAGAAAAACCCTAGGTTTAAACAAAGACAAGGATAATATGGCTAGAATATCAGGTGTAGATATACCCAAATTGAAAAGAGGCGAGGTTGCTTTAACTTACATTTATGGAGTTGGTAGAACCCGAGCATCTAAAATTTTAAATGAAGCTAAAGTAGATTTGAATAAGAAAGTTTCTGATTGGACAGACTCTGAAATAAAATCAATTATTCAAGCTATTTCAAAATATAAAGTTGAGGGAGAATTACGTTCAGAAACTCAACTCAATATAAAAAGGTTGATGGATATAGGTTCTTACAGAGGGATTAGACATAGAAGTGGACTTCCTCTTCGAGGGCAAAGGACAAAAAATAATTCACGTACAAGAAAGGGAAAAAGAAAAACTATAGCTAACAAAAAGAAGGCAACTAAATAATCATATATGGCTAAATCTGCAAACAAAAAAAGAAAAGTATCTGTAGAACCTGTTGGCGAAGCATACATAAATGCTTCATTTAACAATATAATCATTTCATTAACAAATTTAAAAGGAGAAGTGATTTCTTGGTCGTCAGCAGGAAAGATGGGGTTTAGAGGTTCTAAAAAAAATACTCCCTATGCTGCGCAAGTCGCAGCTGAAGATTGTTCAAAAATAGCTCAAGATCTAGGCTTGAGACAGGTTAAAGTTTTTGTTAAAGGTCCTGGAAATGGAAGAGAATCTGCTATTCGAACAATACATAATAGTGGAATTGAAGTAACTGAAATTATTGATGTAACCCCTCTACCACACAATGGATGTAGACCCCCTAAAAGAAGAAGAGTATAATTTAAAAAAAATAAAATGGCTAGATATATAGGTCCTAAATCAAAAATTGCTAGGAAATTTGGAGAACCAATTTTTGGATCTGACAAATCCTTCGAAAAAAGAAACTTTCCTCCTGGACAACATGGAAATAATAAGCGCAGAGGAAAAAAATCAGAGTATGCAATTCAATTGATGGAAAAGCAAAAAGCTAAATACACCTATGGTATTTTGGAAAAACAATTTAGGATAATTTTCGATAGAGCTTCAAGAAGTAAAGGTGTAACAGGTGAAGTTTTACTTCAATTATGTGAGTCTAGATTAGATAATATTGTTTATAGACTTGGAATATCGTCATCACGAAGTGGTGCAAGACAACTTGTTTCTCATGGGCACATAATAGTAAATAACAAGATAGTAAATATTCCCTCTTGTCACGTCAAACCAGGAGACAAAGTGGGAGTTCGGGAAAAATCGAAGTCTATTAATTCTATCCAAGAATCTCTTCACAATAACTCATCAGTTTACGAATGGCTTGCTTGGGATGAAAATATTTTGACTGGAACACTTGTTAGTACTCCAGAACGAATTCAAATACAAGAAAATATAAAAGAACAATTAATAGTAGAACTTTACTCTAAATAAATAACTAATATAATATCACAAATATGGCAATATTAAATTTTCAAAAACCAGATAAAGTAATTATGATCGATTCTTCGGAGTTTGAAGGCAAATTTGAGTTTCGTCCCTTAGAACCCGGTTATGGTTTGACAGTTGGAAATGCATTGAGAAGAGTATTACTTTCTTCACTGGAAGGATTTGCAATAACCTCTGTTAAAATTGAAAACATAGATCATGAATTTTCAACCATCCCAGGTATAGTTGAAGATGTCACAGAAATAATTCTAAATATTAAACAAATTAGATTTAAAAGACAAATTGAAGATCTCGAAAACGAAAAAGTTAAAATTTCTTTGGGAGGACAGGATCAGTTTAAAGCAGGGGATATTCAAAAATTCATTTCTGGATTTCAAGTTTTAAATTCAGATCTAGTAATTTGTAATTTAGAAAAAGGTGTCCAAGTTAACATGGAGTTAACTATTGAAAAAGGACGAGGATATGTAACTGCTGAAGAAAATAAAAAAATTGATACTGAGTTGGGAGTTATTTCAATTGATTCAGTTTTCACTCCTGTTAAAAATGTAAAATTTAGTATAGAAAATTACCGTGTTGAACAAAAAACGGATTATGAAAAATTGATTTTTGAAATAAATACAGACGGATCAATACATCCTAAAGATGCACTAACCGAGGCTGCTAAAACGTTAATCCATCATTTCTTATTATTTTCAGATGAAAGAATCACTTTAGAAGCCGATGAGATTGCTCAAGCTGAAACTTACGATGAAGAATCTTTGCACATGAGACAGCTTTTAAAGACAAAGTTGATAGATATGGATTTATCTGTTAGAGCACTAAATTGTTTAAAAGCTGCAGAAGTCGACACTCTTGGGGACTTGGTTTCCTACAATAAAAATGATTTAATGAAATTTAGAAACTTTGGGAAAAAATCATTGACTGAATTAGAAGAATTAGTTGTTCTTAAAGGTTTATCTTTTGGAATGAATTTATCAAAATATAAATTAGATAAAGATTAAAAAAACCACTCTTTATGAGGCACAGAAATAAAAAAATAAAATTAGGTAGAAAAAGAGCCCACAGAAGCTCCATGCTTGCAAATATGGCTTGTTCGCTAATTGAACATAAGCGAATAAATACAACCGTTACAAAAGCTAAGGCGCTTAAGAGATTTATTGAACCATTAGTTACTAAGACTAAAGATGATTCTACCCATAATAGAAGAGTGGTTTTCAAATATTTGAGAAATAAAGAATCTATAAATGAGTTATTTAGAACAATATCCAATAAAATAGGTGAAAGACCAGGTGGTTACACAAGAATTATCAAGTTAGGAAAAAGGATGGGTGATAACGCCGATATGGCATTGATAGAATTTGTTGATTTCAATGAGTTATATTCAAAGTCGGATACTCCTAAGAAAACCACTAGAAGAGGCAGAAGCAAATCAAAAACCAAAGTAGGGGAAACTTTAGACACTAAAACAAAATCTCCTGAAATCGATGAAAAAAATAAGATAAAAGATTCAGGCCCCGAAAAGAAAGATGACAAAGCTTCCAAAAAGAAAGATGACAAAGCTTCC
>CENJ01169653.1_pt1 | contig 26615 bp, 23 predicted proteins | sample 356161 | NCBI WGS metagenome assembly CENJ01 (sample SAMEA2619531, study PRJEB7988) | marine metagenome | biome: marine biome (ENVO:00000447); feature: surface water layer (ENVO:00002042); material: "saline water (ENVO:00002010), including plankton (ENVO:xxxxxxxx)" | depth 5 m | reverse complement strand
AGAGATCATTCCCCACGCGCCGGAAGACCCTGGCGGGTCGATTGCTCGGGCCGCCCAACTTGACGATGCAGCCTATGGGCGCGTGGTAGAGCGTGCAGACTTGTTGGCCTCGGGCGACGTATCAGAAGAGATCGCTGTAGGTGATGACCAGCCAACCACAGCAGCGCTACTCCAAGACCACCTGAATCGATTGTCTCAGCTTATTGAGGACACGCTGTCCCAGGCGCCCCCGCTTTCCAGCGATCAGGTGGCGGCCCTCGAGGCACTTCGGCGCGCTTCGGCTGAAGTGGTGGGACGCTTTCAAGCCGACGGTGAGCGCCACCCCTGAGCATGTTGAATCAGGGCAAGGGCTACGGCGGGCATAGTTTCAGCCCGCAAGATTGTGTTGCCCAGTCGGTACTGGTTTACGCTTTTCTCTGATAGCCATGCCCGCTCGTCCTCACTCCATCCCCCTTCGGGGCCAATAAAGATGCCGCAGGGTTCGGGGGACAGCGTCATGGGCAGGGTTTCGCCCTCCGGTTCAAAAGCGATGAGCAGCGGGCAGGGCGCCATGGCTGCCCAAACTTCGGCCAGGGTGCCGGGTGCCTGCAGTTTAGGAACGCTACGCCGTCCGCTTTGCTCGCAGGCGGAAGCAATAATCCGCTCCCAATGCAGCAATTTTGAATCTAAGCGGTCTGAAGTGAGAGGCACATTGCTGCGCTGGGCGCGGATCAGATGCAGGTGGCTTGCGCCCAGTTCCGTGGCCTGCTGCAGGGCTCTGTCCATGGCGGAGCCTTTGAGGAGCGCGATGGCCAGATGAAGCGAGGGTCCTGAGCTTTTGGCCGAGGTTTCCTGATGCGCCACATGAAGCTGCGCACGGCGAGGATTAGCATCGACGAGACGGCAGCCGAAGGCAGAACCGTCGCCAGGAAAAATCTCCAGCGATGTGCCTTCTCGCAGGCGCAGTACTCTGCACAGGTAGCTTGAGCGCTCGCTGTCCAACGTTAACGTTGTGCCAACGTCATAGTCGCCCGGTAGAAAAAAACGGTACTGTCGGCTCAATTCAAGTCTTTACGTAGCCCAAGTTGTCGCAAATCCTGGAGCACGCACCCCATCGGTTAAGGGAATAAAAGTGTAGCCTAGGCGCTCCCATCTGTATAACGCGCTCGCAAAGGTTAGTGACTACCTCATCGCCAAACGCGCATAGGTCGGCCACATTATCGCTCTTATCGCGCAGGGTTCTGTCCAGCCAGCGCGGGATATCGGCCCCCGCACGCTCGCTAAACCGCATCAGGCCTTGGTAATTGGTGATCGGCATGATGCCTGGAACGATGGGGAGGTCTAGCCCCATACGTGCACAGTGATCTAGGAAATTAGCGTAGGCTTCCGGGTTATAGAAGTACTGAGTAATGGCCTCGTCTGCGCCGGCGTTAACCTTCTCAACAAAAAATTTCATTTCCAGGTCGAGTGAAGCGGTGTCTGGGTGGACTTCCGGATAGGCTGCAACGCTGATCCGCAGCGCGTCGCCAAAGTGCTGTCGAATGGTTCGCACAAGGTCGCGAGCATAGACCGGGCGTCTGTCCCCGGCCTTTCGCGCATCGCCTTTGAGAGCGACCAGGCGAGTCACGCCGAGGGCAAGGTACCGATTGATGAGTTCAATTATGGCGGTATCTGTATCGCTGCCCTGGGAGAGGTGAGGTGCGGTGTTTCGATTTGCCTCCAACAGCGCAGCGACTGACCTTAGGGTGCCCTCCTTACTTGATCCGTCTGCGCCGTAGGTTATAGAAAAAAATTCGGGCGCATAGGCGCCGAGTCGACAGGCTGTACCACTGACTAAACGATCGATTGACTCCTCATCTCGGGGAGGGAAGAACTCGAAGCTGAGTGGCGGCAGGCAGGTTGCTGGTTTGGGCTGAGTTAGGGCCATGACTATCCCCCTAAGCTCAGATGCGTCCAAGCCTAAGTCAATGCGGCAGCCAGCGCCTCTGCCTTGTCGGTGCGCTCCCAGCTAAAGTCCGGATCGCTTCTTCCGAAGTGACCGTAGGCGGCGGTTTGACGATAGATAGGTCGTTTCAGGTTAAGCATCGCGATGAGGCCCTTGGGTCTCAAATCAAAGTGTTCACGAACAAGTTGAACAATCTTGCTGTCGGCGATGCTGCCGGTGCCAAAGGTATCGATACTGATGGAGGTGGGCTCCGCAACGCCGATGGCATAGCTCACCTGAATCTCGCATCGCCGCGCCAGTCCGGCGGCAACGATGTTCTTAGCGACATAGCGTCCCGCATAGGCGGCAGAACGATCCACCTTGGAGGGATCCTTGCCCGAGAAAGCACCGCCACCGTGGCGAGCCATGCCGCCATAGGTGTCAACAATAATCTTCCTACCCGTCAGGCCGCAGTCTCCCACTGGGCCGCCGATAATGAATTGGCCGGTAGGATTGATATGAAACCGGGTCTCCGCAGAAATCCAGTTCTGAGGCAGCGTGGGCTTGATGATTTCCTCCATCACCGCCTCTCGCAGCATTTCCTGGGAGACATCCGGATCGTGCTGGGTAGAGAGCACTACGGCCTCGATGCCCGCTGGCTTTCCCGCTTCATCATAGCGAAAGGTAAGCTGGCTCTTGGCATCCGGTCGCAGAAAGGCCAGGGCGCCTCGACGCGCCTGTGACTGCTTTTGAACTAAGCGGTGGGCATAGATGATCGGAGCCGGCATCAGTGCATCGGTCTCATCCGTGGCATACCCAAACATAAGGCCCTGATCGCCCGCGCCTTGTTCGTGGTCCTCAGTTTCGTCAACGCCAACAGCGATGTCGGGACTCTGCTGGCCAAGGGCGTTGATTACCATACAGTCATCAGCATCGAATCCGAGGTCTGCGCTGTTGTAGCCAATGTCGGCGACCACGGAACGCGCCAGCTTATCGAAATCGATATCAGCAGAACTTCTGATTTCGCCCGCGAGCATCACTACGCCGGTCTTGATCAGCGTTTCACAGGCCACCCGTGAGTTTTGATCCTGCTCGAGCATGGCATCCACGACGGCGTCCGACACTTGGTCCGCAACCTTGTCAGGATGTCCCTCAGAGACAGACTCAGATGTAAATAACGTGTTTGCAATCATTGGGCGGTCCTCTTCGCTTTTTGAGCGGGACAAGTTCTTAAGAAAAACCGAGCGGCGAAGATACACGAAATTGGATAAAAAAATCTGCTGAAGCACGCAAAGTTTCAATCCTGGTCATTGACCATAAGGGTTCGGTGTTGGTGAGTTTTACACTCAAAGTTTGCAGTCCGGCTGGCAAATCTTGACAATAACGGTTTAGCACACCCGAGACCGCCTATGTCCTCTAGATTCGAACTCGCCAATGCCATCCGCGTACTCGCAATGGATGCCGTTCAGGCCGCTAATAGCGGGCACCCGGGTGCGCCCATGGGCCTCGCGGATGTGGCTGAAGTACTTTGGCGGGATTTCCTGAAGCATGACCCCAGCGATCCCAGCTGGCCGAACCGGGACCGATTCGTCCTATCAAACGGTCACGGGTCCATGTTGCTCTACGCGCTACTTCACCTTACGGGCTATGACGTTTCGATTCAGGACTTGAAGGACTTTAGGCAGCTGCATTCCAAGACTGCCGGTCACCCAGAATTCAACGAATGTCCTGGGGTGGAGACAACGACGGGACCTCTGGGTCAGGGATTTGCCATGGCCGTCGGTATGGCCTTGGCAGAGCAGAAACTGGCGGCGGAATTTAACACGCCCGAAATCGAGCCCGTGGACCACCGTACCTGGGTGATCGCTGGGGATGGGTGTTTGATGGAGGGCATTTCCCATGAGGCAGCCTCCTTGGCTGGCACGCTTAAGCTCGACAAACTCATCTGTATCTACGACGACAACGGCATTTCCATTGATGGCGCTGTGGACGCCTGGTTTTCGGAAGATGTGCCAGCACGGTTTGAAGCCTATGGCTGGCGCGTGGTGCGCAATGTGGACGGGCATGACGCGGATGAAATTGCCGTGGCCCTGCGGACGGCTGCCGACTCGGATGGCCGCCCAACGTTAGTGTGCTGCAAAACCACCATTGGCTTTGGCTCCCCAAACAAGAAAGGTACCGCCTCCGTCCATGGTGCGGCGCTGGGTGCAGAAGAGATTGCCCTGACCAAGGCTGAACTAGGCTGGACGGCAGCTGAGTGGGAAATGCCTCCGGCGATTGCTGAGGCTTGGAATCAGCAGGAGGCAGGCGCACGGCAGCATGCTCAGTGGCGGGAGTCGATGGCGAGTTATCAGGCCGCCCACCCTCAACAGGCAGCGGAATTTTCGCGTCGTATGTCGGGCACGTTGCCGCCAGATTGGCACCAAGAGATTGATGCCCTGGCGCAGGCCAGCCACAACGCACCGGCGGATATTGAAACGAGGAAGGCTTCACAAACTTGTCTGGGGGCTGTGGCTGCAGGCATTCCAGAGTTATTTGGTGGGTCTGCCGACCTCACGGGTTCAAACAATACGCGATGGAAGGATGCGTCAGATGACCAGTACCTGAGCTACGGGGTTAGGGAATTCGGCATGACCGCGATGAGCAACGGAATCCAGCTTCATGGAGGCATCAGGCCCTTTACCGGGACCTTCCTGATCTTTATGGAGTACGCGCGTAACGCCGTCAGGCTGGCCGCGCTGATGCGGCTGCCCAACATATTCGTCTACACCCACGATAGCGTTGCCGTAGGTGAAGACGGGCCGACGCACCAGCCCGTTGAGCAAACGGCCAACCTGCGGATGACGCCCAATCTTAGCGTGTGGCGCCCTTGCGACATGGTTGAATCTGCGGTGGCCTGGAAGGCGGCTGTCGCCAGTCGTGAAACGCCAACGGCTTTGATCTTTACCCGGCAGAAAACCCAGGCTCAGACGCGAGACCAGGCGGCCTTCGACAGTGTGCACAGGGGAGGCTACGTGCTGCGAGATGGCGGTGGATCGCCCCAGGCCATTTTGATCGCCACCGGGTCTGAAGTCGGACTAGCAATGCAGGCAGCTGAACTGCTTGAAGCCGAGGGCATCAACGCCCGCGTAGTGTCCATGCCCTGTGTCGAGGTATTCGAGGCCCAGGATGCGGGATATCGTGAATCCGTGTTGCCCAGTCACATTCGAGCGCGAATTGCGGTAGAGGCCGGCTATCCGGACCCCTGGTATAAGTGGGTCGGGATCGACGGTGCCGTGGTGGGCATTGATCGCTTTGGCTTATCCGGCCCTGGCGCGGCGGTACTGGCGGAACTCGGGATGACCGCTGAGGCCGTCGTCCAGGCGACCCGGCGCGTGTTGTCAAATCAAGAACCTCAGCAGGTTTGAAAAAGGCTCAGGGGCCGTTTTAACGGGGGAAGGCAATGCGGCTACCGTCCATTCGTTCTGTTCATGAGGTCAATCTCGCGTCTAGGCGCGTGTTAATCCGCGCGGATCTCAACGTGCCCATCAGTGAGGGTCGCGTCACCAGCGATGCGCGGATACGTGCCTCAATACCTACCATCGACGCTGCCCGAGAGGCGGGTGCAGCGGTGATCATCATGTCGCACCTCGGGCGACCGACTGAGGGGCAGTATGACGAGGAATTCTCCTTGATGCCTGTGGTCGCTCACCTCGCCTCGCTTCTGGCAACCGAGGTGCAGCTGCTCAGGTCACCGGAAGAGATTCGAGGGGTAGGGCCGGGGACCGTTGCCGTGCTTGAAAACGTTCGATTCCTCACCGGAGAAAAGTCAAATGATGACGCGCTAGCCCGTGAACTGGCCCGCAGCTGCGATGTATTCGTCATGGACGCCTTCGGCACCGCTCACAGAGCCCATGCATCGACCCACGGCGTAGCGAAATTTGCGAAAGAAGTTTGCGCTGGCACCCTGCTTTCCGCTGAGCTAGAGGCGTTGGGTCGCTCCTTGGCCCAGCCAGAATCCCCCATGGTGGCCATCATAGGTGGTGCCAAGGTATCAAGTAAGCTAGAGGTGCTCGGCTCCCTAGCTGAGGTTGCTGATGAGATCATCGTCGGCGGCGGCATCGCCAATACCTTTATGGCCGCCGTAGGCTACGAAGTGGGACGCTCTATGCACGAACCTGCCTTAATTGATACGGCCCGAAAGATTGCGGAAAAAGTGGATATTCCAATCCCCAGTGATGTAGTGGTCGCCACGGAGTTCTCCGCCAGCGCGGTGGGCACCGTAAAGCCCGTCACGGAGGTAGGGCCGGAAGATATGATTCTGGACATTGGTCCGGAAACGGCGAGGGCTTTGGCTGATCGGCTGCTGACCTCGCGCACCATCCTATGGAACGGTCCGGTTGGCGTCTTTGAGTTTGCGCCATTCGCGGAGGGGACCCGCGTCTTGGCCGAGGCAATTGGGGCAAGTCCCGCCTATTCAATCGCCGGTGGAGGCGATACGCTGGCCGCTGTAGAGAAATTTGGGGTGGCGGAAGGTCTATCCTATATCTCAACCGGGGGCGGTGCCTTTCTTGAATTTGTGGAGGGCAAGCCGCTGCCGGCGGTGGAAATCCTGGGCAGACGCCTGAATGAAGGCCCAATAGTTTAGTGGTTATAACGCCCAATGTTGGGCCAACGAAAAACGGAGACAGATATCCATGGCGCTTATCAGCTTAAGGCAACTCTTAGATCATGCTGCAGAGAATGATTACGGTGTGCCGGCATTCAACGTGAACAATCTTGAGCAAATGCGAGCCATCATGGAGGGGGCAGATCAAACGGATAGTCCTGTGATTGTTCAGGCGTCCGCCGGGGCACGCAAATATGCGGGTCCAAATTTCCTGCGGCACCTGATGCTGGCGGCGGTAGAAGAATTTCCCCACATTCCGGTGGTGATGCACCAAGATCATGGCGCCTCCGCGGATGTCTGTCAGCGGTCGATGCAAATCGGTTTTACCTCCGTCATGATGGACGGGTCCCTGCTAGAAGATCAAAAAACCCCCGCAGAATACGACTACAACGTCAGCGTGACTCGACGCGTGGTTGATATGGCTCATGCGTGTGGCGTTTCCGTAGAAGGAGAGCTTGGCTGCCTTGGGTCTCTGGAATCCGGCATGGCCGGTGAGGAAGACGGCGTTGGCGCCGAGGGCCAGTTGTCCATGGACCAGCTGCTAACAGACCCCGAACAGGCCGCTGACTTTGTTCGGCAGACCCAGGTGGATGCCTTGGCCATCGCCATCGGCACCTCGCACGGTGCCTATAAATTCAGTCGCCCACCCACCGGCGATATTCTGGCCATTGAGCGAGTTAAGGCGATCCACGGACGGCTGCCGAATACCCACTTAGTGATGCACGGCAGCTCTTCGGTACCTCAAGAGCTGCTGCAAGAGATCAATGAATTCGGCGGAGAGATTCCAGAAACCTACGGCGTTCCCGTTGAAGAGATTCAGCAGGGCATTCGTCACGGCGTGCGGAAGGTCAACATTGATACGGATCTGCGTCTTGCCTCAACCGCCGCCGTGCGAAGATTTTTGGCGGAAAACCCCGGTGAGTTCGACCCCCGAAAATACCTGGCCAAAACACAGACGGCCATGCGTGACGTGGTGATCGCTCGCTATGAGGCCTTTGGCACGGCGGGCAATGCACACAAGATTCGAGCAAACTCGCTAGAGAGCATGTTCATTGCCTATAGCGCGGGCGAACTTGATCCGGTGATTCAGTAGCAGCCTCGCTGGCTTGTTGCTGTTTCGTCGGAAGGAAGGATGCGTGGCCAGGGAGCGTTCCAGCATGCTGAGGTGGCTGGCCTAGTTCACGGGGCGGACCTGAGTAAGGGGGACTGGTGCCCTCTTGATGGGGAAGCCTTTGCCAATTACGTGGCCTTCTACCGGACAGGCATCTCGGCCCACAAGAGCACCTACGGCGTGCTTGAGGTGGCGGAGGACAGGATTTTTGTGCAGCTGCATGAGCCGGAAAATCCTCGGTCGTGGGCTATCGTTTGCCACGGTTACTATGATCATGCTGGCCTCTACGCACACTGCGTCGACGCTCTGTTGGAGCGCAATATCGGGGTCGCGATTTTTGACCAGATCGGCCACGGCCTCTCCTCCGGGGAACCCGCCGCCATCGACAGCTTTCAGTCCTATATCGCGGTCATCCAAAGAATGCACAGATTGGTTAAGCAGGTGGCTGAAGGCCGGGCCATTCACTGGCTGGGCCAGAGCATGGGCGGTGCGCTCATTATGGAGTATTGGCGTCAGCAACAGGATCGTCCCAGTGGGGAGTTGATGCTGTTTGCGCCGCTTGTTCGCCCTTACGCCTGGTCCTGGATACGCGGGTACTTTGCTGTCGTTAAGCACTTTGTGCAGCGTCGACCCCGGAGAATGCGTGCCGATATTGATGACCCAGACTTCGTCAATCTGTTGTACAAAGATCCGCTTCAGTCCCAGGTTTTACCGGTTACGTGGGTTCAGGCTATGGTTGATTGGTTTACGGTGTTTGAGCGGGGTGAGGTGTCCGACTTGGCACCACGAGTGATCTATGGGTACCAGGATAAGACGGTAGACTATCGTCATGGTTTCCGGGTGTTCGACCGGCTATATCCGGGTGCCTACTTTCGCGCCTTTCCACCCGCCCACCACCACCTGGTGAATGAGAAAAAGGAAATCCGTGATGAGTTTTGGGCCTGGCTGGATCAGGTCTGTGAGTGGTAGCGCACGGATGCTTCGGTCAGCGGAGGAATAAGATTGGATAATATCTTTGCAGAACGGCAAATTCGCCGGGATCAAGAGAGTCTGCAGATTTGGGGTAAGGACTGGACCAATGGATTGACGGTGGCCCCGAGCGCCATTGTGTTTCCGGAAACCATAGAGGAGGTTCAGGCGCTCGTCTCCTATGCAAGATCAGAGAGCATAGCCCTGGTGCCCTCGGGTGGTCGCACGGGTTTATCCGGCGGCGCAGTGGCCAGTCAGGGGGAAGTTGTCGTCTCCTTTGATCGGATGAATAAGATCCTCGATTTCAACCCTCAAGATAGGCTTGTGAAATGCGAGCCGGGACTGGTGACGGCAGCGTTACAGGCGTTTGCCCAGGATCAGGGCCTTTTCTATCCCGTGGACTTTGCTTCCTCTGGCTCCAGTCAGATAGGCGGCAATGTGGCGACCAACGCAGGGGGTATTAAGGTCATTCGATACGGACTGACTCGGTCTTGGGTGGCAGGCATGAAGGTCGTCACAGGGGCTGGAAAAATTTTGGACTGCAACGCTGGCCTCGTTAAGAACGCGACGGGATACGACTTTAGACACCTGATGATCGGTTCTGAAGGAACCTTGGGTTTGATCTGTGAGTTAGATATCCAGCTGATGGCACCTCCCTCGCCACAGGTGGTGATGGTGTTGGGCGTCCCCAAGGTAGTTGACCTGCTCAGCGTTCTGAAGTGCTTCAATCAGGCGACAGAGCTTTCTGCTTTTGAGTTCTTTTCGGATTTAGCACTGCAAAAAGTTCGGACTCATCGCGGGCTATCGGCACCTCTCGCCTCTGCCGAGGAAAACTATGCGCTTCTCGAATTCGATGAGGAGGATATGGCGGCCGTGGAGCGAGCGTTTGAGACCTGCGTCCAAGAGGGGTGGGTAACCGATGGCGTAATCAGTCAGTCTGAAGCCCAGGCCCAGGGGTTATGGAGTCTGCGAGAGGGGATTTCAGAGAGCCTGGCGCCCTACACACCCTACAAAAATGATCTCTCCGTGAGGGTCAGCGACGTACCCGCTTTTTTGCAGGATGTGGATCGGTACGTCACCGGCAGCTATCCAGACTTTGAGGTCTGCTGGTATGGGCATATTGGTGATGGCAATCTGCATTTGAACATTCTTCGACCGGATCATCTTTCCGTAGAGGAGTTTTTTCATCATGGCCATGCAATGAGCCCAAGAATTTTTGAGCTGGTGGCCAAGCGAGGAGGCAGTATCTCAGCCGAACATGGGGTAGGGCTGCTGAAACGAGATTTCCTCAGCTACAGCCGTAGTGATGAAGAAATAGAGTACATGCGAGGCCTCAAAGCGCTATTCGATCCAGACCAGATTCTAAACCCCCACAAGCTCATTCCTGCCAACGCGATTGTTAAATCGTAACCAAGCCATCAGGACCCGCTAAAAAGGCAATGTCAGCGGCCTGTTGTGCAAAGATGCCGTTGCAGACAACGCCGGCTAAATTGTTTATCCGAGATTCCATCTCGGCAGGGTCACTGATGACCAGATCGTGAACATCAAGAATCCAGTTGCCGTTGTCGGTAACGGTTTGCTCTCGCCAAATGGGTTTGCCGCCCAGGTCCACCAGATGTCGCGCAACCAGGCTTCGCGCCATGGGGATGACCTCTACCGGCAGCGGGAATCCCCCGAGACGATCAACGCGCTTAGAGATATCGGCGATGCAGACAAATTCATCTGCGGCGGCCGCAACAATCTTCTCTCTCGTGAGCGCTGCGCCACCCCCTTTGATCATATTTCGTTCAGAGGTGATTTCGTCTGCGCCGTCTACGTATACGTCTAGGCGAGGGCTGGCATTGAGACTAACGACGTTGATTCCACAGGCGAGCAGCCTATCCGTGGAGGCTTCGCTAGAGGATACTGCGGCGTCGAAAAGGTGTTTAAGATTCGCGAGTTCATCAATAAAGAAATTGACGGTGGAACCTGTCCCGACACCCACAATGCTCTCTCGGCTAAGTCTTGGTTCGATATAAGCCGCCGCGCGTTGAGCAGCGGCCAGCTTTAGGGAGTCATTTGTTGAATTCATAGCTGGCCTCGTCGGCTGAGAACAGAGAAAATGGTGACATGCTAGAACACTATGTAAAGCGAATTCTTTCATCGCGGGTCTATGAAATCGCGTCAGAAACCCCCCTTTCCAAGGCGCCGCTACTGAGCAGACGGCTCGGCGTGGATGTGAGCCTAAAGCGCGAGGACATGCAGAGCATCTACAGCTTCAAGCTGCGTGGTGCTTATAACAAGATGGCGAGTTTGAGCGACCAGCAGAAGCAGGCGGGGGTCATTACGGCTTCCGCAGGCAACCATGCCCAGGGGGTCGCCATTTCGGCCCAAACCCTGCGGATGAAGGCCAGTATTGTCATGGGGAAGAATACCCCGAGCATAAAGGTGAATGCGGTCCGCGACCGCGGAGCTAAAGTTATTCTGCATGGTGACAACTACGACGAGGCTTCGGTTCACGCTCGTGCGCTTGCCGAGGAAAACGACCTAACCTTCGTGCCTCCCTATGACGATATTGACGTCATTGCCGGGCAGGGCACCATTGGCATGGAGATCATCAATCAGCATGAAGGCCCCCTTGATGCGATCTTTATACCTGTAGGCGGCGGCGGTCTCATCGCGGGTATTGCCGCCTACGTCAAATACCTGCATCCAAAGACGCGAATAATCGGCGTTGAAGCTGAGGGGTCAGCCTGTCTCCAGGCCGCGATGACGGCAGGTCGAAGGGTCAAGCTGCCCATCGAGAAGCTAGACCTGTTTGCGGACGGCGTGAGCGTCGCCCAGATTGGCCAAGAAACCTTCAAGGTCGCCCGTCACTATGTGGATGATGTGGTGGTGGTCTCGGTGGATGAAATTTGTGCTGCCATCAAGGACGTCTTTGAGGACACACGCTGTATCAGCGAACCCGCAGGCGCACTCTCTATTGCCGGGATGAAGCGATACCTTAACCAGCCCCACGATATGAAGGCCGTAGCGGCCATCGTCAGCGGAGCGAACGTGAATTTTGATCGTCTGCGCCATATTTCCGAGCGCGCAGAATTCGGCGAATCTAGGGAGGCCATTTTCGGCGTTACGGTGCCTGAGGTGCAGGGCAGCTTCCTAAAATTCTGCCGGGCGCTTGGCAAGCGATCGATCACCGAATTCAACTATCGACGCTCGGACAATAATGACGCACACATTTATGTCGGCTTGGGTATTGGTTCCGTTCAGGATCGCGAGGAAACGCGCCTAGGCCTCGAAGCTAAGGGGTACCGAGTGCTCGACATGACGGACAACGAGGCGGCAAAGGTGCACGTCCGCCATATGGTTGGGGGTCATCGCCCGGGTGGCGGGACGGAAATGCTGTTTCGTTTTGAATTTCCCGAGCGCCCCGGCGCCCTGCTGGAGTTTCTATCGGGCCTAGGGTCGAAGTGGAATATTTCGCTTTTCCATTATCGCAACCACGGCGCTGCGTGGGGCCGAGTGCTGGTCGGGTTTAAGGCAGAGAACGGCCAACGCCGAGAGCTTGAGGCCTACCTTCGCCGCATTGGCTACCGGTTTTGGTCAGAAGAGGGTAATCCGGCCTACGAACTTTTCCTCGAGTAACCTATCGGGCGGCGTGGTATTCGAGCCACTCCTCCTCAAACATCAGTAGCTCTGGCGTTTTGATGTGGTCGATATACAGGCGGCCATCCAGGTGATCAAACTCGTGCTGGATGACGGTGGCTGAAAACCCACTCAGCGCCCGCTGCCGGGGAACGCCAGCTTGATCAAGATAGTCCACGCGCACATGTTGTGGCCGCTGAACAAAGCCCCGCAGGCCCGGTACTGAAAGACAGCCCTCCCAGTAGCCCGCTTCCTCGTCGTCCAGGACAGTGATGACGGGATTGATAAAAACCGTGTGGGGAATGCGCTCATCACTATCGTATCGAGTTGAGCCTTGGGGCATATCAATGATGGCCACCCGCAGCGGGACATCTATTTGCGGTGCGGCTAAGCCGATACCCCCAGAATCAGCCAGGGTATCGGCCATGTCTTCAAGCAACTGATGCAGGCCCGGGCCGCCAATATCCTTCGCCGGAAGCTCTTGTGCTCGCTGCCGCAAGGTCGGGTGGCCCATACGAATTATTTTGCGAACGCTCAATATTCTCGTTTCCTTATGCTGAGTTAATCGCGCGCGGCACCGCTAACGGCCAGCGAAGCGATAGAACCCTTGTTCAGTGATCACGCCGTCTAACGGTATATCCCAGGGTTCCCGGGGTAGCGCGTCTTCGCTCTGCTGAACCTGGAAGGCGATGCCGATGAGCCGCGGACGATGCGCCAACGCATCAATGTAGCGGTCATAGTAGCCACCGCCCATGCCTAGTCGCGTTCCAGACAGATCATAGGCTACCAAGGGCAGGAGCATGCAGTGAAATCTCTTAACGGCAGGAGGATGGATATCTGCGGTCGGGGAACGAATGCCGTGGGGTCCCGTCTGCAGGGGCGTCGTTGGCGTTAAGGGATGTAGGTGCATGCGCTTTGCAAGGGGTTCAATGGCCGGTGCAAAAAGCGCTTGTTTGTTCTGCCAGGCCTCGGAAAACCAGCCGTCGATGCAGGCTTCCGCGCCTATGCCTAGATAGACGGCAACCGTATCCGCTTGCGTGACCCAGGTATTGGTCGCTAGGTGGCTACAAATCTGAGCGCTATGGCGCTCCCTTTCAGGGCCTGGAAGTTGCTCCCGCTGAGATTTGAAATGGCTTCTCAGCGTGGCCTTCTGTCGCGCGGGCGTGTTCATAAGGCTGGTGTTGTGAAAAGACTCCCGGTGATGCCGCTGTTGGTTTGCCCTGAACCGTCGTGGTCCAAGGCGGAAGGCCCGGTCAACTGTCAGGCTCCCCATGATGTTGGGTATGCACACCGAGTTTTTCTAGACCCTCCTGTCGTTTTTATAACGGCTCAAGGACGCGACCACTGGCAAACATCCCAGGAGAGGCGGAAGTATATCGTCTTTTTCTATGGCTCAGTAGCTGGACATTTGGCGATCTGTCAGGGCGAACCTGGGCCTTGCTATGACGACTTTGTGACTTAAGCCGCCGCGCCGCTAAATTTTGAGCTGACGGCCATCCGCGATGGCCAGCTTTATTTTATCGGTGAGCACTCGCACACGGGTGCGAACATCCTCATCCGCAATTTCTGCCCTGCCTTCCCCATGCAACAGTTCGTTGGCGATATTCAACGCCGCCATGATGGCAATTCTATCCAGGCCAACGACCTTCCCGGTGCTCCGAATAGCGCGCATCTGCTCGTGGAGATAGTGGGCCGACCTGAGAAGTTTGTCCTGTTCGCCGGCGGGGCAGGCCACCTGAAAGTCCTTATCCATGATTGAAACGCTGAGTGTTTTCAATTCATCGGTCATAGTCACGGTTCCCTTGGATGCTTGGCTAAGTTGTCAGTCTTTCTCTAGACTCCGCAACCTCAGAATCATAGATTCGATCTGGGTCTTGGCAAGTTCGTTCTTCTCGATCAGCCGTGCGCGCTCAACGGTCCAGGAACCCTGTTGAACACGCAGCGCCTTATTTTCGTCGTTTAACTGTCGGGTCAGGTTGATGAGTTCTGCCACCTGGCGCTCAAGCTGTTCGATCTCATCAATATTTTGCACGCTATCTGCCATGGCCTCTGCTCTGCATCTCGGCGGATCGGAGATTTTCACGATGTCAACGTAAAACGTTGAGGGTAAAGCTGGCTAGTATTTGCCCGCTGAGTGCGCGATAGTTTGCGCTGATTATCTGCCTTTGTGTAGCCCCGCGCGTGGGCTGAAATAGCGTTTCCAGCAACGTCAGGCACTCCGAGCAATTTGGTATAGGAATCGATGTCTGATCTCAAGATAAAAGCTGAAATGGCCGCCTACTCCATACCGGTGCCGGAGCTGCACGGCATGGTTTGCGGTATGGCGGTTAACGGCACCGGAGAATTCGTCATCCCTGATCTGGTCGACCTGGCCGGCGCAGATGCAATTTCTGACGAGGCCTCTCTTGGCGTCTTTGTCAGCGCGGCGCTAGATGAACTCTTCGACCAGGAAATGGGTTTTTCTCCGCTGATTCCCGACGACGACGAGCCCTTAGGGGACCGCGTCATGGCCGTCGCTGATTGGTCCGGCGGTTTTCTGGCGGGGTTCGCAGTAGCGGTGGATGACGAGATGTCTGAGCTTCCTGATGATGTGCGGGAGATCATTAAGGATTTCGTATCGCTGTCTTCGCTGTCAGCGGAAGACTACGACGAGCTGGAGGACGGTGATAGCGACGAGCAAGAAAATGAGGCCTCGCTGATAGAAATCTACGAATATATGCGTGTGAGTACGCTCCTGGTAATGGCTCTTATGGAAGAACGAGTTGATCAGGTCGCCTCGGAGTAAATAACGGTTGGTTCACGGGATGAACAAGATAATCGTCGTTGGCGGAGGCCTGGTGGGTGCCGTTGCGGCGCTGTCACTGGCTGATCGGGGGTTCAGGATACTTCTGGTCGATCGCCAGAAGCCTGATCTGGGCCCCACTGGTCTGGGAATGGATATTCAAAATGTAGCGCTATCCCCTCGTTCTCGAAAGCGGATCGAGGCGCTCGCCTCGTGGCCTGATGAAGCAGCGCCCTATAACAAAATGAAGGTATGGGAGGAGCGCGGAGTCGCGGCTTTAGAATTTTGCGCGGATGCCATTGAAAATGAGGCGCTGGGCTGGATCGTAGAAAAAACGCCGCTGACTCAAAAACTCTGGCTGGCCTTAGAGGATAATCCCGCCATCGATATTGTCTTTGGGTCCCTGGAGACCGTTCACAGTGAGAGCACTGGCGTGTGTATGACCCTGTCAGAGGCCCCAAGCATAAGGCATTCGGCGGATTTGTTGATCGCGGCAGATGGTGCAAATTCGGCGGTGCGACGGGCAATGGGGATTCCTAGCTCTATCGTTCCTGCGGATCAAATGGCCATCACGACAATTGTTCGTGCAAGTTTGGCTCATCAAGGCACGGCCTGGCAGCGCTTTTTAAAGGACGGGCCCTTGGCGCTCTTGCCGGGACGAGACCCGCACCTTTGTTCCGTTGTTTGGTCACAATCCACCGCTAAAGCCGAGCGCCTGATGGCCTTAGATGATCAGATGTTTGCAGACGCCGTAGCTAGAGCGAGCGAATTTTGCCTGGGTTCGGTTCAGGCCGTGGCGGATCGATATGTCTTGCCCTTGCGACAACAGATGGCCAGCACAGCCATGCCCGCAGACCGTGTCCTTTTGATTGGCGATGCGCTCCGGGTGGTGCACCCCCTAGCCGGTCTGGGGGTAAATCTGGGATTCGAGGATATTGAGCACCTTATGCTTATTCCCAATCGAGATTTGATGAATCCGAGCGCACTGAAGAAATTTTCGCGCCAGCGGGTGCTGCGATCTCAGATTATGGTTCGGGCACTGGACGCTTTGAGGCGGCTTTACGGTGCACAGGATCCACTGACCGGGTGGCTCCGAAACGCCGGTGTAGCCTGGGTGCAGCAACAGCGGTGGTTAAAGAAACGCCTGATTATGGAAGCGACCGGCATTGACTCGCTGACCGCTTAGCATCGAAATCCCTATCAGTGAATTGAGACGACATGGCAGCAAAAACTCCCCTTTATGAAGCGCACGTCAGGGCTGGCGCAAAGATGGTCGACTTTGCCGGCTGGCTGATGCCGGTAAATTACGGCTCGCAAATCGAAGAGCATCTCGCGGTACGTCAGCACGTTGGGATGTTCGACGTATCTCATATGACCATCATTGACGTTTATGGTCCTGATGCCGAAGTCTTTTTACAGCGGGTTGTGGCTAACAACGTTGGCATTTTGGTGCCCAATCAGGCGCTCTACGGTGCGGTGCTGAATGCCCACGGCGGGGTGCTGGATGATTTGATCGTGTATCGCACATCTACCGGCTACCGGTGTGTCGTTAATGCCTCAACGCGGGAAAAGATGCTCGATTGGTTTCAAGATCAGGCTATGCCAAGGCTGCAGATTGAACACCGTGATGAGGCCATGATTGCCGTCCAAGGCCCGGAAGCCAGAGTGCGGTTCGCCGAGTTAACCGGGATAGCGGCGGTACTCGATCTGAAGCCCTTCTTTGCCGTTCATCATGACGGTTGGATGATCGGCAGGACGGGTTACACCGGAGAGGATGGGGTCGAGGTGATGCTGCCCTCGGATCAGGCTCCCGGTTTGTGGGCGTCCTTAACGGACGCCGGGGTAGCGCCGGCGGGCCTGGGCGCTCGAGACACCCTGCGTTTAGAAGCTGGGCTGAATCTATACGGTCAGGACATGGATGAGACCACCTCTCCCCTGATTAGTAACATGGGCTGGACGGTGGCCTGGGCACCAGAACAGCGGGCCTTTATCGGTCGGCAGGCGCTGGAGGCACAGCGCGATGCGGTGCCAGAACAACTCACGGGCCTGATTCTTAAGGACAAAGGTGTACTAAGACACGGCCAGAGCGTGCACACCGATCAGGGGCCTGGCATGATTACCAGCGGAAGCTATGCGCCCTCGTTAGGTATGAGTATTGGCCTGGCTCGGGTGCCCCGTGGTGCATCAGCAGACTGTATGGTGGATATCCGGGGTCAGGAAAAGAAAGGCCTGCTCGTCAGACCGCCCTTCGTTAGGCACGGACGTTCGCGGATCGCTGACGAGGCGCTGCGCTAGCATCAGAGTTTTACCACAGCCCGATTACGGCGGGCACGTTGAGCGGTCGAAGGCAGCGCGCAGCGTATCAATAGGAGAACAGGAGCCACGGTATGAGTGATATTCCAAGTGACATCAAATATGCGTCGACCCACGAGTGGGCGCGCTTGGAAGAAGACGGCACCGTGGCGGTAGGCATCAGTGATCACGCGCAAAGTGCGCTGGGGGATGTGGTCTACGTTGAATTGCCGGAGATCGGGGTCATCGTCAGTGCCGGGGAAGAAGCCGGCGTGGTTGAATCCGTTAAGGCGGCTTCAGACATTTATGCGCCAATACGGGGCGAGGTTTGTGCCATTAACGAAACGCTCGAGGGCGCTCCGGAAACCGTGAATGAAGACCCTTACGGTGATGGATGGTTTTTTAGAGTCAAACCTGATGATGAGGCTGACTTGGACGACCTCCTAGACGCGGAGCAGTACACCCAAGTTTGTGAGGACGAAGAGCACTAGCCCGCCACCCCGTTGTGCTCATTACGGGTAAGAAGAGAAAAAGCTCAGCGGAGAGAAGGGAATCGCATACCCAAGCGCTGAACGACTGGAGAAAAACATGCCCTTCATTCCACATACCGAGGCGGACGTCGACAGCATGTTAGCTGAGATCGGCGTAACAAAAATTGAAGCATTATTCGATGAAATACCTGCCGACCTTCTCAGCGACCGGCTAGACCATGTCCCCGAGGGCGTAAGCGAACTGGAGATGCTGCGGTTTATGGCAGAACGCGCCCAGCAGGATGAGGGGTACGCCTGCTTTCTTGGAGGTGGCAGCTACGACCATCACATTCCCTCGGCCGTTTGGGACCTCACTAGCCGAGGGGAATTTATGACGGCCTATACGCCTTATCAGGCTGAGGCTAGCCAAGGTACGCTGCAGCTCATCTATGAATATCAGTCGATGATGGCGTCCTTAACCGGGATGGCGGTATCAAACGCCTCGGTATATGACGGGGCCAGCGGCCTAGCAGAATCCATATTAATGGCCGTGCGGGCCAATCGAAAGGTTAAGTCGGGGCGGGTTGTGATCGCCCAAAGCGTTCATCCTAACTATCGCCGTACGGCGCAGAACATCGTGAGGAATCAGGGCATCGCACTAGCAGCCGTAGACGTCGATGCTACAGGTCATCTGGCTTTAGAGGATGTCGTCGCTCAGACCGACGGGTGCGAGCCCATGGCTGCACTGGTGATTCAGCAGCCCAACTTTTTTGGTGGATTTGAAGCCGTTGATCGATTGACGGATTGGGCTCATGAGCACCAGGCGCTAGTGATAGGCGTGGTTAATCCCATGTCCTTAGGGGTTCTGAAGCCGCCGGGCCAGTGGGGCGAAACGGGTGCAGACATTGTCTGCGGTGACGGGCAGCCCTTTGGTGTGCCCATGGCGTCAGGCGGCCCATCCTTTGGGTTCATCTGCACGCGTGACGAGCTGGTGCGTCAGCTGCCCGGCCGCATTATTGGGAGAACGGAAGATTTAGAGGGCCGCACGGGCTATGCGCTCACACTGCAGGCTCGTGAACAACACATACGCCGTGGCAAAGCGACTTCAAATATCTGTACCAACCAGGGACTCTTGGTCACCGCAGGCACGATCTATATGAGCTTGATGGGTCCAGACGGTATCCGCGAAACGGCCATAGCCAGCCATTCGGGAGCCATGCGTCTGAGGGAGGCCTTGCTGCAAATCCCTGGGGTATCACCGTTTTTCCCTGGGCCAAACTTCCATGAATTTACTGTGAAGCTGCCGGCCCGGTGTGCCCAGGTCATTCCGTCCATGATGGAGGCCGGTATTTTGCCGGGACTTGATCTCAGCGAGTTTGTCGAGAGCAGTATCCCAGACGCCGAGTACGGCTTACTGGTGGCCGTGACGGAAAAAAGAACGGATGCGGAAATTGAGCATTATGCGAACACGCTCAAAGCCGTACTAGAGCATACCCAGTCCCGAGGAGGCATCGCGTCGTGAAGCAGCAGCCAACGGGCGCCGAGCAGGGGCGCTCAATTTTTGAACTCAGCGCACCGGGACGTCGATCCTATGCACAGCGGGTGGATGGCACTGACGAAGCGCAGCTGGCGGATCTACCTCAGGACCTGCTGCGCACAGAACAACCGGCGTTGCCGCGTGTTTCTGAGCTGCAGGTGGTGCGGCATTTCACCAATCTATCCCAGCAGAACTATGCCATCGACACGACCTTTTATCCGCTGGGGTCATGCACGATGAAATACAATCCGCGAGGCGCGCATAAGGCCGCCAGCTTTGCGGGGTTTTTGGGGCGTCACCCCCTAGCACCGGAGCGGGCCAGTCAGGGCTTCATGGCGTGCCTGTTCGATCTTCAGGAAATCCTAAAGGACTTGACCGGGATGCAGGGCGTTTCCTTAGCACCCATGGCGGGTGCCCAGGGAGAGTTTGCCGGTGTCGCTATGATTCGGGCCTATCACGAGGCGCGAGCCGACCATGGTCGTACCGAGATTATCGTGCCCACTGCGGCCCACGGAACCAATCCGGCGACAGCGGTCATGTGTGGTTATCAGGTCACGGAGGTTCCTATAACGGAGCAGGGAGATGTGGACCTGGCGGTGCTCAAGCAAAAGGTGGGTCCGCAAACAGCAGGCCTTATGATGACCAATCCGTCAACCTGCGGCGTCTTTGAGCGTCAGATCAAGGAAATAGCCAGCACGGTGCACGAGGCGGGTGGTTTGCTCTACTACGACGGCGCAAATTTAAACGCCATCTTGGGCAAGGTAAAACCCGGTGATATGGGCTTTGATGTGCTGCACATGAATCTGCATAAGACCTTCGCCACGCCCCATGGCGGGGGTGGACCCGGAGCAGGTCCGGTGGGCGTTGGTGAGCGCTTGCTCCCTCACCTGCCCACGCCCATGGTTGCTCAGGATCAAGGGACCTATCGTTGGCTTAACCAGGAGGACTGTGCCGGCAGCATTGGAACGCTCTCTGCCTTTGCCGGCAATGCGGGCATTTTGCTGCGTGCATTGGCCTATGCGCTGCTGCTTGGCCGGGAGGGTATGCATCGCGTGGGGACCTTCGCTACGTTGAATGCGAACTACATGGCCGCCCGACTGAAGAAAGAAGGGTTTCAACTGGCCTATCCTGATCGTCGCGCAACCCATGAATTTATTGTGACCTATCAGGCCGAAGCAAAGCAGCTCGGGGTAAACGCCATGGATATGGCCAAACGCCTGCTGGACTATGGGGTGCATTCGCCCACCACGTACTTCCCCTTGCTGGTTCCCGAGTGTTTCTTAGTCGAGCCCACCGAAACGGAAAGCAAGGCGGAGATGGATGGCTTCATCGAGGCCATGATTCGCGTCCGGGCTGAAGCCCAAGAGAACCCGGACTTTATCAAGCAAGCGCCCTACACCACTCGAGTGCGCCGCCTGGATGACGTAAAAGCCGCTCGGGAGCTAGACCTGACCTGGAGCAACACCGGCGCTGGATAGGGTGCGCCCTCAGGTCCTGCTCGGTCACTACCGGTCTAAGCGCTGTTCGAGCACCTCTAACGCTCGGATAGGCCCACTGATGGATCCACTTTCATTGAGAAAAGCCGTCACCCGCTGTTGATCGTCAGCTCCGACTAGGGAGGGCAGATAGCCGGGCACCAAGCCTGGCTGTTCGTATGGAATAGCGTAGCAGCTCCGCCACGGGTGCAACCCCTGGGTGAGCTTCTGGTGCCAGGATGCGGTGGCTGATGAGGGGCCCCGCAGGATAACGATTTGATGATCAAAGGCCGTTAGCTGCAGGCCCCTTAGCCCGGCGCAGTGGCTTGCCGGGTAGCGTTCCATGATCGCCCTTGCCCAGACCAAGGAGTTGAGGCCGGCATCCAAATAAGCGTCAACGCCTAATAAACGCCCAAGTTCGATCATGGCGCTGGTTGCCGTTGCGTTACCTGGTGGGAGGGCCTCATCTACGGTGGGCTTAGGTCGGTAGATGTTAGGAGTTTGAGTTGCTGCATTGAGGAAGAAGCCCCCCTGCTCAGGATCGTAGAAGTGCTCCAGCAATGCGTCGGCTAGGGCTCTGGCAAATAAAATATCCTGGGCACGCCAACGCCTTTTCAGCAGTTCTAGGAGGCCCGCCAAGGTATTGGCGTAGTCCTCTAGAAACCCGATCTCATGGGATTTGCCGTTTTGCCAGCAGACGCTTAGGCCGTGCTCTTCCCAGCAGTGCCGGTAGAGAAAGTCCGCGATCCCGGTAGCCATGCCTAAAGTCCGGTCTTCTTCCATGACGTCAGCGCACTGGCATAGGCCAGCCATCAGCAGGCCGTTCCAGGACGTCAGAATTTTTTCGTCGGTGATCGGCGCCGGGCGCTGGGCTCTGGTTTCCAGCAGCACGGATCGCGCTCTATCCAGACTTAAGGCTGCATCGTCAGGCTCAAGGCTAAGACGCTCAACTACGGATCGCCAGGCGTCGCGGCGATGGAGGGACCACTTATTTTCGCAGTTGGCAGGGCGATCAATACCATAGAGCGTCTCGAATACGAGGTAGGCCTTCTCATCAAGCAGGGGTTTTATCGCTTCCCGGCGCCAAAGATAATAGCCGCCGGACTGACCCTGGCTCATACCATCCTGGCTCGCAAAAAAAGCGCCTTCGGGGTGGCGCATCTCGTTCTCAAGCCAGCCGAGGGTTCTGCGGATGGCATCCTCGAAAAGCGCATCCTCGCCCAGCTTTAGCGATTGGGCATAGCATCCCAGCAGCATTGCGCTGTCATACAGGACCTTCTCAAAATGCGGCACACGCCATTGTTTATCTGTTGCGTAGCGAAAGAAGCCTCCCCCGAGATGATCGTATATTCCGCCACGGGCTATTCGCGTCAGAGTGGTCATCACCATATCCAGGCCCGCTCTATCGTTATCGCCGGCATTTCTGGCATAGGCCCAATGTCGCAGGAGGTGCTCGATGCTCGAGGGCATAGCGAATTTAATGCCTTGGCCGAAACCGCCCTCACTGGCATCGTATCGCTCGGCTAGTTCTTGACGGCAGGTCTGCAGGAGGTCTTGGTCCTCCATTTGCGGGTCAAGGGTAGGTGGGTGGAGGCTCTGCAGCTTATTTCGAAGGGCCCCACCGGCTTCAGAGATGGCGTCCCGTTGTTCACTGAAGGCCTCGGCCAGTCGAAGAAGAAGGTCCGCGAAGCCAGGCTGCCCATGAAGACTCTCAGCGGGGAAATAGTGACCGGCAAAGAAGGGGACCAAGGTGTCTGGGTCCAGGATGGCATTGATCGGCCAGCCGCCACTTCGCTGGTTTAGCAGCTGCGTGGCCGTTAGGTAAATCCGGTCCAGGTCTGGCCGTTCCTCCCGATCCACCTTAATACAGCAAAATTTAGCGTTAAGAATATCGGCGGTTTGCGCCTGGGAATAGGATTCTTCGGCCATAACCTGACACCAATGGGACCCGGCATAACCAATGCTCAGGTAGATTGGCTTAGCGTCTCGCTTTGCTACAAGTAACGTGTCCTCACGCCAGGGTTGCCAGTGCACCGGCTGCTCGGCATGGGCGGAAAGATATAGACTGGCTTCGTGTTTTAAATCGTTGTTCACTTTTGAGTCGTCAAAAAAAGGCGGAAGTTTCTCATGTTTCGGTCAGCAAGTGATCTTTGCATAGGGCATATTAGGGAACTGAGGAGATGGAAAGTAGACAATGGACTCACAGGTGGACGCCCAGGGGTTTCGAGCGAACGTCGGAATCATTCTGCGGGCAGGATCAGAACAGCAGGATGAACATGGATTCCAAGGCCAGCATCGCGTGCTGTGGGCGCGGCGGGTAGGAGGGTTCGATGCATGGCAGTTCCCTCAGGGTGGTATTCATGAAGGGGAGTCGATCGAGGCAGCGTTGTATCGCGAACTGCATGAGGAAATCGGCCTGGAGCCAGAGGCGGTGACCGTCCTTGGCTCAACCCAGGACTGGCTGTATTACCGACTACCGGTCCGAATGAGAAGAAACAACTCGACGCCTGGGTTTGTGGGCCAAAAGCAGCGCTGGTTTTTACTGCAGTTGAATCAATCCGAATCAGACATATCGCTGACCCTTTCGCCAAAACCTGAATTCGATCAATGGCGATGGGTGAGCTACTACTACCCCATACGGCAAGTCGTGGACTTCAAGGCCGAAGTCTATCGCCAGGCGTTGACTGAATTAGCGCCGTCGCTACCGGTCCCGGATGCCTCCGCGTCAACCGACTTGCACACAGGGAAGGATCAATGACTTGCTAAACTCCTTGCGTAAGATTGTCCAGGAAGTCACCCAGGAGGCGGATTTCCCTGTAGCGGTTCAACTCTTAGTTGCGCGGGTTCGTAAAGTCCTGGGCACTGAGGTGTGTTCCATTTACCTCGTGGACGGGGAAGATGCGGGCTACCTGCTCGCGGCGACAGAGGGATTAAACGCGGCTCAAATCGGTCGCCTGGTGTTGGCAAAGGACCAAGGTCTCGTAGGCTTGGTCGGTCGTCGCGCAGAGCCTCTTAATCTGGACACCGCGCCCAGTCACCCCAATTTCTTTTTCGTCCCCGAAATTGGAGAGGAACCCTTCAATGCTTTCTTAGGCGTTCCGATCCTGCACCAGGGGAGAGTCCTGGGCGTTCTCGTCGTGCAGCAGCGTGAATCTCGCCGTTTTGACGAATCAGAGGAGGCCTTCCTGGTCACCCTGTCGGCTCAGTTGGCAACCGTAGTCGCTCATGCCGAGGCGGTAGGAACCGCAATTCTCTCTGGGCCCAAAAGCGACACCATTAGCGATGCCCGGTTTCGCGGTTTTCCGGGCGCCCCCGGTATCGGCATTGGCACCAGCGTTGTCATTCAGCCTGCGGCAGACCTTGACGCCGTTCCCTATCGCGACGCGAGCGATGTTTCAGTTGAACTGATGCTCCTTGATCGCGCTATCGAAGCCGTTAGGAATGATATTCAGACGCTGATACACGACTTGCAGACCAGTCTCCCCGAAGAGGAGCTGGTGCTCTTTGATGCCTACCTTCACATGCTCGACGATAGCGGCCTCGCGGGAGATATGCGCGAGCAGGTGCGTATGGGCCAATGGGCTCAGGGCGCTCTGCGTCGGGTTATCCGACAATACCTGCGTCAGTTTGAGGTTATGGATGATCCCTATTTAAGAGAGCGTGGGACGGATGTGAGGGATTTAGGGATTCGCATCCTAGGGTATCTCCAGCAAATTCGTGAAAAGAAAACGCAGTTTCCCGCACGCACCATCCTTGTGGGTGAAGAGGTGACGCCCAGCATGCTGACCAGCATACCGCCAGAAAATTTATGCGGTGTGGTATCGGTTAAAGGCTCGGGACATTCCCACGTAGCCATTCTGGCCAGGGCGATGGGCATTCCTGCCGTGATGGGCGCAGTGGATTTGCCGGCCTATGAGCTAGAGGGCATGGACCTGATCGTTGATGGGCACTATGGCGACGTCTTTGCGCAGCCAAATTCTGAGAGAGTTCATGGATACCAGGAGTTGGTGGATCAAGAGCGTTCATTTGATCAGGAGTTAAGCGGCCTGAGTGAACAACCCTGTATCACGTTGGATGGCTGGCGCGTCCAGCTTTGGGTAAATATCGGTCTAACGGGAGATATCACTCGGTCATTGGACCACGGGGCAGAAGGTGTAGGTCTGTTCCGCACGGAAGTACCCTTTATGACCAAGGACCGTTTTCCTACGGAGGTGGAACAGCGAGTCCTTTACCGCGAGCACATTGAGGCCTTTAACCCAAGGCCCGTGACCATGCGAACGCTGGATATCGGTGGTGATAAGTCTTTGTCCTACTTCCCCATCCAGGAGGAAAACCCCTTTCTCGGATGGCGAGGCATTCGCATCACGCTAGATCATCCAGAAATTTTCTTGGTGCAGGTGCGCGCCATGCTCAAAGCCAGTGCCGGACTCGCAAGCGAGCTTCGTATCATGCTGCCAATGATCTCAGGCTTAGGAGAGTTGCGTGCGGCCAAGCAGTTGATCGAGCAGGCCTTCGATGAAGTTGTTGAAGAGGGCATGGAGATCCGAAGGCCCCAGGTCGGGGTATTGATTGAGGTGCCCGCAGCGGTCTATCAGGCGCGTCTGTTGGCTCGGGAGTCTGATTTTGTTGCCGTAGGGTCGAATGATCTGACTCAATATCTATTGGCCGTAGACCGGAACAACCCGCGAGTGGCAAAGCTCTACCAGGAAATTCATCCGGCGGTGATCAGCGCTCTGCGCGAAGTGGCTAGAGCCGCTCATGCTGAGGAAAAGCCCCTTGGCATCTGTGGCGAACTGGCCGGCACGCCTGCGGGTGCGATTTTGCTGATGGCCATGGGTTATCACGTTCTTTCTATGAACGCCACGCATCTGCTGAAGGTGAAGTGGGCGATTCGACACGTGCGGCGTTCCGACGCGCGTCGGCTGCTGGCTAAGGTGCTGCGGATGCATACCGCCGAAGAAGTGACACCCTTCGTCGCGCAGGAGCTTTCCCGGCTCGGGCTCGACAAGATGGTTCTTCCAAGGCGAACGGGTGCTGACCAGGTCGCCTAGATCACCTTAGACAGGCCGCCGTCTACGTTGATGGCGCACCCGGTCAAATAGGATGCCCGCTCGCTGGCCAAAAATAAGGCGAGGTCCGCACACTCCTCGGGTTTCCCCAAACGGCCCATGGGCAGGCCGGCTCCGGCACGTTCTACAAACGCCTCAAGGGCTAGGCCGCTGTTGCTGGCAGCGTGGCGCCGTACAATTTGATCACTTTCCACAAAGCCGATGAGCAGCGCATTGACTAGGATATTGTGAGGAGCGCCTTCCGCGCTGAGCACCTTAGTGAGCGCTAAACCGGCTGCTCGTGAAATCGATGTTGGCGCGGTGCCGGCCTGTGGCTCCTTCGCAAAGACGTTGAGCAAGTTAATAATTCTTCCCCAGCCCCGCTCAGCCATGCCCGACCAGGTTAGTCGGCTCAAGCGAACGCAAGCCAGCAGCTTAAGGTCTAAGTCCGCCTGCCATTCTGCATCGGTAATCTCCGCAAAAGGCTTCGCTGCTGATTGCCCCGCGTTGTTCACTAATATATCCACTGGCCCGAGCCGTGCGGTGACCTGTTCATGCATGCGAGCGATTGCCTCGGCATCGGAGACGTCGCAAGGGAAGCTGACGACCTCACCCTTACAGTTTTTCGGAAGATCCGATTGCGCCTTGATCTCCCGACACGCGTTATCAAGCCCTTGGGCATCTCTAGCTACGATGGCGACTCGTGCGTGCTCACGATAGAAGGCCTTTGCCATGGCCAGACCCAGACCCTTGCTG
>CENJ01030643.1_pt1 | contig 26684 bp, 27 predicted proteins | sample 356161 | NCBI WGS metagenome assembly CENJ01 (sample SAMEA2619531, study PRJEB7988) | marine metagenome | biome: marine biome (ENVO:00000447); feature: surface water layer (ENVO:00002042); material: "saline water (ENVO:00002010), including plankton (ENVO:xxxxxxxx)" | depth 5 m | reverse complement strand
TTTTTTTTATTTGTATCTAATAATTTTTAGAATTTATTTATAAACTATATTTTTACTTAAGAAAAATAAGTATGAATAATTCATTTGGAAACATTTTTAAACTTACCACTTTTGGAGAATCTCATGGCAAAGCAATTGGTGGTATAATTGACGGTTGCCCCTCTGGTCATAAAATTGACTTTAATTTTATTTCGAATGAAATGAATAGAAGAAAGCCAGGTCAGTCTAAAATTGTAACTCAAAGAAAAGAAAATGATTCTGTTGAATTTTTATCGGGAATTTTTAATGGAATTACTACTGGAACCCCAATTGGATTTATTATTAAAAACAATGATCATAAATCAAAAGATTATGACCATTTAAAAAACTCCTATAGACCAAGCCATGCTGATTTTGCATATGAAAAAAAATATGGCACAAGAGATTATAGGGGGGGAGGGAGAAGTTCAGCTCGTGAAACAGCTTGCAGAGTTGTAGCTGGTGCAATTGCCAAACAAATTTTGAAAGATATTTCCATACATGCTTATACTTCATCGATTGGAAATATTTCAATTAATGAAAATTATGAAATTAGTAAGGTTGAGGATATTGAAAAAAGTATAGTAAGATGTCCAGATAGTAAAATTTCTGACCAAATGATTCATGAGGTTAAAGAAGCAAGAAAAAACGGCGACACTTTAGGTGGAATTGTAAAATGTGTAATCAAAAACGTTCCAATTGGTCTTGGCGAACCTGTTTTCAATAAGTTACACTCAGAGTTAGGAAGGGCTATGCTTTCAATAAATGCTGTTAAAGGTTTCGAATATGGAAGTGGTTTTCGTGGAACAAAAATGAAAGGTTCAGAACACAATGATATTATATTAAAAGACCTAACTACAGAAACAAACTTTTCAGGTGGTATTCAAGGAGGAATTAGCAATGGAATGGACATATATTTTAATGTTGCTTTTAAGCCTGTTGCAACCATTATGAAAAACCAAAATTCAATTGATTCTAACGGAAAAAAATCTATTATTGAAGGAAAAGGTAGGCATGACCCTTGTGTTGTCCCAAGAGCAATTCCAATAGTTGAAGCAATGGCAGCTATCGTTATTTTAGATTACTATTTGATTAATAAAACAAAGAAAATTTAATTGTGAGAAGTTTACCATTACATTGGAAAATCATAATTGGAATGCTTTTAGGTATTTTGTTTGGTTTTATAATGTCTAATTTTGATTCCCATGGTAAACAAATAATTTCTGATTGGATCAAACCTTTTGGGACTATTTTTATCAATGCTCTTAAACTTATTGCTATTCCACTTATTCTAGCATCATTAATAAAAGGTATTTCTGACTTAAAAGATATTTCAAAGTTTTCAAAAATGGGAGGGATTACTGTAACTACATATATCATTACAACTGTTATTGCTGTGAGTATTGGATTATCTATTGTTAATATTATAAAACCTGGCACTTCAATTTCAGATGAAACAAGATTAGAATTATTGAGTGCGTATGAACAAGATGCTAATAAAAAACTTAAAGTTGCTGCTGAAACCAAAAATACAGGCCCTTTACAACCACTTGTTGATATAGTTCCATCTAATTTAATATCTGCAGCTACAGACAATAAAAATATGCTTCAGATTATCTTTTTCTCGATAATTTTTGGTATTTCTATGATTTTAATCCCTGAAAAGAAATCAAAGGCGTTAAAAGAATTTTTTAACTCATTAAATGAAGTTATTCTAAAAATTATTGATTTAATTATGCAATTTGCACCATATGGAGTTTTTGCACTATTGGCTACTCTAATAGTTGAGGCACCAAAGTGGGACTTATTAAAAAGTTTACTGTTGTACAGTTTTACACTTATTGTTGGGCTTTTAACATTATTAACTTTCTATGTAGTTTTTGTAAAATTAGTTTTAAAAAAAAGTCCGAACTTTTTCTTCAAAGGAATTCTTCCTGCTCAATTAGTTGCATTTTCAACAAGCTCAAGTGCTGCAACTCTTCCTGTTACAATGGATAGAGTGCATAACAGCTTAAATGTAAAAAAAGAAGTTTCTAGTTTTGTATTACCTGTAGGTGCTACAATTAATATGGATGGCACAGCTGTATATCAAGCCATTGCTGCTGTCTTTATTGCACAAACTTTTGGTATTGATTTATCTCTTTCTGCACAACTAGGAATTATTTTAACAGCAACTTTGGCATCTATTGGTGCCGCGGCAGTACCAAGTGCAGGAATAATTGTTTTAGTTATTGTATTAGCACAAGCTGGAATTCCTGAAGCCGGATTAGCATTAATTTTTGCAGTTGATAGACCTTTAGATATGTGTAGAACAGTGGTAAACATTACTGGTGATGCAACTGTTTCAATGTTCGTTGATAAAATAATTTCAAAAAAATGAAGCTTGAGTTAGATCAATCATGGAAAAAACATCTACATAAACATATAAAATCAAGTAATTTCAAAAATCTTATATCATTTGTTAAGGATGAATATAGAAATTACACATGTTATCCCAAAGGAGGTTTAATCTTCCAAGCTTTAAATTGTTGTTCTTTGGAAAATGTAAAAGTTGTAATACTAGGGCAGGACCCTTATCATAATTCCAATCAGGCTAATGGATTGGCATTTTCTGTCTCAGAAAATATGATTATTCCACCATCACTCCTTAATATATTTAGGGAAATAGAAAATAATTTTAATATTAATTATACTAAAAACGGAGACCTTAACAGATGGTTAGAACAAGGTGTTCTGTTATTAAACTCAACATTAACTGTTAGAAAAAACAACCCTGGTAGCCACCAAAATCATGGATGGGAAAAATTTACAGATGAAATAATAAAAATAATTTCGCTTAATAAGAACAATGTAGTATTTCTTTTATGGGGAAATTATGCCAAAAGTAAATCAAAACTAATTGATGATAGAAGGCATTTAATTTTAATGTCTGGTCATCCTTCTCCCTTGAGTGCGAATAGGGGTTTATGGTTTGGGAATAATCATTTTAGTAAAACAAATAACTTTTTAGTTAGACATGGAATAAATCCAATTAACTGGAAATAACAATATTAAATTTCGTTAAATTCTGTCTAGTGTGTATTTTATCAAAGAGTCAATGACATTTGAAGGATTAGAGGAGTAGGAATCATGTTTTCTGTTAGCTAAAATTGCATTTAATGAAATAGCATTATGATTTAAAAAATTTGCCAACCCATAAATTATTGCTGTTTCCATTTCTAAATTAGTAACATTATCGTTTTCAAAACTTAATTTATCTAAATCATCAAAATTTATTAATGTTTTCAAAGGTATTCTTGTCTTTCTTCCCTGAAATGAATAAAAACCATTGCAGGTAGCAGTTATTCCACTATTTATTAATTTTGAATTAAATTTTTCGTAAAGGCTTTCAGAACATTTAATACAATAAAAGAATTTTTGTGAATCATATGGTAGTTTGAATATTTTATCATTTTTATAGTTTTCCAAATCATAAGATGAAAGCTGTGAATTCAAGTCAATAGCATATTTTGAAATTAAAAATGAATTAATAGGAATATTTTTGGAAATAGAACCAGAAGTACCTATTCGAATAAAGTTTATTTGTTTATGATTCTCTTTATATTTGTTTTTTACGAAATCATAATTAACTAGTGTATCAATTTCATTAATAACTATATCAATATTACTTCCTCCAATTCCGGTGGAAATTACACTAATTCTCTTATTATTATAATATCCTGTAGCTGATCTAAACTCTCTGTTTTGAATTATAAATTCTACATCATTCATATATTTAGAAACCTCATCAACGCGAAATGGATCTCCAACCAATATAACATCACATGAAATGTGTTCTGGCTTTAGACATAAATGATAAATACTGCCATTGTTATTTGTAATAATTTCAGATGAATTCATTTTTAACCTCCAACTCGTTTTACCGAAAAGCCAATTTCTGACAAATAACTCATAACCTTATCCCTAATATTACCTTGTATAATTATAGTTTGATTTTTAATAGACCCACCAACCGAAAATTTTTGTTTTAATTTACTAGCAATTTTTTTTAAATGATTTTTATTTACCCCTTCAAAGCCTTCAATAATTAGTGTAGGTCTACCATTTCTCTTTTCATATTTACATAATAGGGGAGATACTTGATTATTAAGATTTGAAATATGCAAATTTGGTGGTTTTATTTCAGCTGATGGTTGGTGGTCTGGAAATAATTTTTGTAATTGATCTTTTAAATTCATTATTTTTTTAAAAGACCTAATTCAACTAACCTTTCATCCAAAAATTCACCAGCAGTTATATCGTTATAGGCCTTTGGATATTCATCACATACACATGAATCAATTACATTTAATTTCATATCACTGATAGGATGCATGAAAAAAGGTATTGAATATCTGGATTTTTTAAGAAGCTCCTTGTTGGGATTTATAACCCTATGAACTGTTGACTTTAAAACATTATTAGTGTGTCTAGATAACATATCTCCAATATTAATCATTAATTCATTTTTTTCAGCCACAGCATCAATCCAGTTTCCCTGTGAATCAAGAACTTGTAATCCTTTACCGTGAGCACCCATCAAAAGTGTGATCAGATTAATATCTCCGTGTGCAGCTGCCCTTACAGCCTCTTTAGGGTCTTCTGTTATTGGTGGATAGTGAATTGGTCTTAGTATTGAGTTTCCATTTTTTATATACTGATCAAAATAATTTTCATCAATTTGCAAATAAATAGCAAGTGCTCTTAAAACGTATTTTGCAGTTTTTTCTAGAGATCTGTAAACCTCTTTTCCAACCAAGTTAAATTCAGGCAATTCTTTAACAATAATATTTGGAAAGTAATTGTAATTATTTATTTCAGAACTAGAAAGAAATTGACCAAAGTGCCAGTATTCTTTTAAATCCCCATGTTTACTTCCTTTGGCACTTTCTTTTCCAAATGAAACATAACCTCTTTGACCTGAATATTCAGGGTGTTCATATGCAGTTTTTACTTCTGTGGGAAGATCAAAAAATAATTTTATTTGATTATATAATCGTGAAACCAAATCATCATCTAAAAAATGCCCATGAACAGCACAAAAACCAATATCTTGAAAGGCACTTCCAATGGATTTTACAAAATTGGATTTCTTTTGTTGATCTTTACTTAGAAAATCTTGTAAATTTATTGAAGGTATTTTTTTCATCTAATGAAATTATTTTAAGTAAATATAATAAATGTTGATAACTTCAGGGTTTTATCTTATCCATAGAGATTTAATTTATATTATAAATTAATATTTTGCTTTGTAATTAATTATGAACTTCTTCAACTCAGAAATAGAAAAGTCTGAATATATTGAACTTTACACAAATATGCTTCTTCCAAGAATGGTTGAGGAAAAGATGTTGATTCTTTTAAGACAAGGTAAAATATCTAAATGGTTTTCAGGAATAGGGCAAGAGGCAATTTCAGTTGGAGTTACCATGGCTTTGGAGGATGATGAATATATTTTACCTATGCATCGAAACCTAGGTGTATTTACAAGTAGAAAAATTTCATTATATAGACTATTTTGTCAATGGCAAGGAAAGTCAGATGGTTTTACCAATGGAAGAGACAGATCATTTCATTTTGGTTCAAATGAATTCAAAATTGTTGGGATGATTTCACATCTTGGACCACAATTAGGTGTTGCAAATGGGATTGCATTAGACAACCTGTTAAAAAAAAACAAAAAAGTAACTGCAGTTTTTACCGGAGAAGGAGGCACCAGTGAAGGAGATTTTCATGAGGCTTTAAATGTAGCATCAGTTTGGAATTTACCGGTAATATTTATTGTTGAAAATAACGGATATGGATTATCAACACCTGTAAATGAACAGTACAATTGTAAAAATATTTCTGACAAAGGAATTGGTTACGGAATTAAATCATATAATATTGACGGAAATAATATTATTGAAGTTTTTTCCAAGATTAAAGAGATAAAAAAAATAATTCAAAAAAAACCACAACCTGTTCTTATTGAGTTTATGACTTTTCGAATTAGGGGACATGAAGAAGCTAGTGGAACAAAGTATGTTCCAAAAGAAATGATTGAATTCTGGACAAAGAAAGATCCAATTTTAAATTATGAGACCTTTCTAATTGAATCTGATATTTTAAATAAAAAAGAAATTTTGAAGATTAAAAGGAAATTTACAAAAATCATTGAAAATGATATAAGAAAGGCTAACTTACAAACCAAAATCATTCCTTCAATTCAAAAGGAAACAAACGATGTATTACACCCCTTTAAAAACAATACGAATGGAAATTTAGGAAAATTAAAAGAAATGAGATTTGTTGATTCTATTACAAATGCTCTAAAATTATCAATGGAAAAATATAAAAATTTGATAATCATGGGGCAAGATATTGCAGAATATGGTGGTGTTTTTAAAATAACAGACGGATTTTTAGAAACATTTGGAAAAGATAGAGTAAGAAACACCCCTATATGTGAATCATCCATTATCGAAACTGCTATGGGACTCTCAATTAGTGGAAGAAAAAGTATTGTTGAGCTACAATTTTCTGATTTTATTTCATCCGGGTTTAATCCAGTCGTAAATTATCTTGCTAAAACATTTTATAGATGGAAACAGAAAGCTGATGTAGTTCTGCGAATGCCATGTGGAGCAGGAGTTGGAGCTGGACCATTCCATTCCCAAACAAATGAGGCTTGGTTCACTAAAACACCTGGTCTTATTGTTGTTTATCCATCATTTCCTTTTGAGGCCAAGGGTTTATTAATATCATCAATTGAAAATCCTAATCCGGTATTGTTTTTTGAACATAAGGCATTGTACAGGACTATTAGAGAAGAAATTCCAGAAAACTATTATAACATTTCAATAGGGGAGGGTAAATTAAGAAAAATAGGAAATAAAATTTCTGTAATTACCTATGGACTAGGAGTGCATGAAGCTATAAAAATAATTGATAAGCATAATATTGATGCTGACCTTATAGATTTATTAACATTATCCCCAATTGATGAAAGAATTATAATTAATTCTGTGAATAAAACAGGAAAAGCAATAGTATTACAAGAGGATAGTCTTTTTGGAGGGATTGCTTCCGAAATTTCTTCGATAATTATGGAAAACTGCTTTGAAAATTTAGATGCACCAGTAGTCAGAGTTGCTAGTTTGAACACTCCAATCCCTTTTGATGAAGGGCTTGAAAAACAATACTTACCATTTAATAGGTTTGAAACTAAAATAATTGAACTTTTGAATTATTAATTTTTAAATAAAAATATTTAATTTATAGCTTAAATTTTATTCAAAATTGTTTTAAAACATTTATTTCTTTCTATTTTTGCAAATCTGACTTAAACAAATGTCCTTAAAAACAGAAATAGATTTATACAATTACCAAAAAGGTGCGATTGAGAAGATATTTAATCGATTTGAGGATAGACCTAATGATTATCATTTGCTGTATCAACTTCCAACCGGTGGGGGAAAAACAATAATTTTTTCTGAAATTGTAAGACAGTATTTAAAACTAAAAAAGAAAAAAGTAGTTGTTTTAACACATAGAATAGAGCTATGCAACCAAACATCTAAGGTTTTGACGAGCTTTGGAGTATTTAATAAAATTATAAATAGCAAAGCTTCCTTGGAGGATCAAAATGATTACAGTTGCTACGTTGCAATGGTTGAGACATTAAATAATAGACTCATTGAGGATAAACTTGATATTTCAGATGTAGGGCTAGTAATTATCGATGAAGCGCATTACAATTCTTTTACGAAATTGTTCAAATTTTTCAGTAAATCCTTTATGCTTGGGGTTACAGCAACTCCTTTAAGTTCGAATATTAATTTACCTATGAAAGACAATTATGATGAATTAATCGTTGGAGAATCAATTTCAGAACTAATTAAAAACAAATTTTTAGCAAAAGCCGATTTATTTACTTATAACGTCGGATTAACATCACTAATAGTTGGCGCTAATGGTGACTACACTGTTAAATCATCTGAAGAGCTTTATACAAATAATGATATGCTATCAAAACTTATGATAGTATATGAAGAAAGGTGTTTGAACAAAAAGACGCTTATTTTTAACAACGGAATCAATACATCACTGATTGTATATGATTCTTTCAAAAAAGCTGGTTTTAATGTAAGACATTTAGATAATACCGCTACAAAAAAACAAAGATCAGAAATCCTAAGTTGGTTCAAGAACACAGAAAATGCCATATTAACTTCTGTTAGTATTTTAACAACAGGTTTCGATGAGCCGTCAGTTAAATGTATAATTATAAATAGAGCAACTAAATCTCTAACACTATATTATCAAATGATTGGTAGGGGCTCAAGATTATTAAAAAACAAGAGTTCTTTTCAAGTTATTGATTTAGGTAATAATTTTTACAGATTTGGAGAATGGGGTACTGATATAGATTGGAACAGAATATTTCAAAATCCACTCAATTATTTAGATAATATTAAATCCGATGAAGAAATCGAAGGAAGATTTAGATATGAAATGCCTGATGAAATTAAAAAGCTTTTTTCAAAAACTGAGGATTTTTTCTTTGATGTTGATATGACATACGTAAATTCAATCAAAAGTGGGAAATCTTCAAAGATTGTATTGGAAAAAGCAATTAATCATCATTCATTGATGTGCGTTGAAAACAGTGATGATGAATTTGACGCTCTTTTACTGGTAAAAGAACTTAATGATGATATAGATTTTATAATTAAGAGATATTCTAAATGTATTAGCAAAAGCACAACAAATTTTTTAGAATGGCTTACTGAAGACTACAAGAAAAGATTAAGGACTAATATTAGAAGAAATTTTGATATGATTAAAAAAAATTATTCATTAAATTTATAACATGAGTTTTATTGAGTGGCATAAAAAATATATCAAATCTAGCTTACATATTTTTGGTTTATCTGATTATCAAGGCATGTGGATTTCATTTTTTAAAGGAATAATTTTTGGTGCTTGTATAATGTGGTGCATAGGGTGTAAAGAAAATGTGGTAGTCAAAAATAAAGCGATAAAGGTATTTGAAATTTCGAAAGAGGTTTCAAATACAATAGGTGCTGACTATTCAATAGGTGTAAAAGGAAATTGTGGAATGTGTAAATTCACAATTGAACAAGCCGTAAAAGATTTAGACTTTGTAAAAAATGCAGATTGGGGAATAAAATCTAAGATTTTGGATATCTCTTTTAAAAATTCTAAGAATTATGATTTAGATATCTTAAACAAAGCAATTAATGATTCCGGTTATGAAACAATGAATTCGACTGCTAATCAGTCTGCATACGATAATCTTCCTGGATGTTGTAAATATGACAGAAGTATGGAAGTTTATTCCCCAAATTAAATATATCATAAAGATAAATACTATTTGTTATATAATTTATATTATGTAAAATAGAATTATTTATTTTCTGATTTAATTAATCGATGTGATTCACTCCCACCATCATAGAAAATCTTTAATATATAAATACCATTAATCAAACTACTCAAATTGATTGAAAAATTCATCTTTGCAATTTTACGCATAACAAGTTTGGAATTTAAATCATATAATTCCAAATTAATATCTCTTGTGTAATCATCGTTAACGATGCGTATTTCTTTTGATACTGGATTGGGAACTACTTTAAAGAGTGTTTCTTTAAAATTTTGGTTTGTTAATGTGTTAGTAAAACAATTCTCAGCAACAGAAAATTCTGCCATAACAAGCTCATTAATTTTATTTTCACAAATACTTTCATTGGAAGAATGATTAAAAAATGTGGAGTCAATAGCATAATTATCCGCACCAAGATAATCTTGAAGTAAAGTTCCTAGAGTCTCTCTGTAATCAAATTGATAAGTTTCCAATTGCCAGTTATTAGACTCAGTTGCTTCTGTTAAATCTGGATTTGTCCCCGAAACTCCACCATTTATGGCAGTTCCAAATACAAACATTGGAGCAATTTCACCATGATCAGTTCCAAGGTTTCCATTTTCTTTTGCTTTTCTGCCAAATTCAGAAAATGTTAACCCAACTATATCGTCCTGAAAACCTTGTGATGAAATGTCCAACATAAACTTTGAAACAGCTTGATCTAACTCAGTTAGCAAATCATTGTGATCCCCTATTATATCATTCTGTGATTGAACCTGACCAAAATGTGTGTCAAAACCATTTAGTTTAACAAGATATATTTTTGACTGAAGACCTCCGCTAATCAACCTAGCTACTGTTTTTAATTGATTTGATAAATCAGTATCCTCATAGTTAACAGAATTTGAACCATTATTAAATGCATTAGAAATTGCCTGGGAATACAAGGTTGATATCTGATCATTTTCAATTATATATTGAAGTTCAGTGCCATAATGTGAATTTGGTATATTAACAGGTGGCTCCCCTCCTAATCCACTCAATACTGAGTAAAATCCTGATGCATCTTGACCCTCAATATTTAAAGATAATCCATGTTCCTCAGCACCATGAAAACCCAGTGAACCAGTTTTAGATCCAATTTCAACACCAATAGGAAATGATTGATTTACTAAATCATAAAAATAGGATTCAATAAACCTACCAATCCAACCAGAATCTCCCCCATTTAACCAGCTATTTCCATCATTTCCAGTATTATATATATCAGTTGATGCAAAATGACTCTTGTTTTGTGAAGGATATCCTACAGATTGAAGAATTCGTAAATTTCCTGCATCATAAATGTCTTTAAAACCGGTTAAACTTGGGTGCAATCCGATTTGCTGCGAATCACCTAAGGAAGGATCTAAATTAATGAATGAATTTAGCCCTGAATCTGGAATCTTAATTGTTGGTCTAAGATTACTGTACAAATCATACTGATTTAACGGAATTATAGTATTCAAGCCATCATTACCACCGCCGAGATATATTAAAACCAACTTCCTATTGCTTATTTCACAGCTTACAAATTTCTTAGCAATATTCAATGCATTAGTTATTTGAAACGGAAATAAACCGATTGCAGATGCTGAAGTTGCTAATTTTATAAAATTTCTTCTTTTCACATCAATTGATTTTCAGGTGCATTTAGCATAGCACCTATTAATATATCAAGTTTATTTTTAACAATGGTATCATCACCACTATTAATAAAAGTGTCCCATGTCTCAGCCCAATAATAATCTGGAAAACCATCTAAAATTAAATCAGCAAAATAGCTTACTCTATCTTGATCAATTGGATTTGCATATATTAATTCAGAAATATCATTTATCAGGTTCTGTATATTTCCTGGTGAAGTAATATTATTTTGAACAAAATTTACTGAATCAATTGATGCCCCAAATTGACCATTTGCACCTAATTTATTTCTACCAGTAATCAAAGATTCCGTTAACCTATATCTTGCCAAAATTGTACTAGATGAAAACCAATGCCTATCAAAATCAGGAGATTGATATATTGCGGGGTGACCAGCAACAGTTTCAGGGGCAAAAAGTTCCATTCCAGACATTGGAAAATAGTTGTTTCTTAAAAAATACATTGAAAACCTGTAGTAGTTACCTAAATCTTCAGATGGCTCAGGAATTATAAATTCAAAAGTTCTTATCATCGAGGCAGCTAATTGTAGTGGAGATTTTATTATTGACCCAACAATTTCATCATTTGGATCATCATCCCCAAAATCAAAAAAATGTTGTGATGAAAGTAGTGTTCTTACAATAGGAACAATTTCATAGTTATTATCAATTAACTGCTGGGCTAATGGATTTATAATATTAGCTTCATCTTCCGCTGTCCATTCACTTTTAACAAAAAATCTATATAATTTACTTACATAGGCTCTTGCAGTTGCTTGCTTGTCAAAAATCATATCAACAAATTCGTGTAACTCTGACATAATGGTATTTTCATCCGTACCACCTGTAAGCTGATAATTATCAAATGCATGACTAAAAGTCTTTGTACTTTGATCATGTTGGTTGACAGAAATTCTTCCAATAGGAATCCCAGTATCAGGGTCAATTATTGATCTGTCAAGCTTAGTTTTGAATCCAGAAAAAACTTTCGCAGCCATTACAACGTCTTCCTCAGTATAAGTAGAGTAATCACCCTCACCTATTTGCTCTCCTTTGGTAATTGTGAAGAGCTCTAAAAATTCTCTTGCATAATTTTCATTGGGGTTATTTGCATTGTTCTGTGTATTGTCAAGATAATTTAACATTGCATTATCCAATGTGATTTTTTTAGCTAATTCCTTGAGATTTCCTGATGAAAAATACTGAAGCAATCTCAAATGGTCATAAAAATAATGAGATGCACCAATATCACCACTAGAAATTGTAAAAGTTGTGTGTAAAAAAAATAATAATTTATCTTTGATATTATTTCTATTAACCATGTTGTAAAACCACCATTGACTTAATAAACCTCGTTTTCTTCCCTGATTTGGCATGTCAGGTGGATATTCTGCTGACTCTAACCAATAGCCATGTGGACTTTCAGTTGGAAGAGGATCGTATGGCTGAGCATATGATATAGTATTATCTGAAAATAAAAGATCCAAAGCTTGATTAACATTCAGCGATGAAATTTGGTATAATAATGTTTTATTATAATGAAAACAAGATCTTCTAAGTAAGTGCTTTGCCTTTGAAACTCCAAGTTCTGAAGTGTAGGGAGATAATGACATTAATTATTATTTTTTTCAATGTAAACTGATGTAGATGGAAATGCAAAATCACACTTATGCTTTGAAACTATATCAATAATTGAGTAATTTATCTTTTCCTGAGTATTTATTAACACCTCCCAGTCAGGACTATTCACATAATATAGCACCATTATATCAAGTGAACTGGGACCAAAGTTTAGAAATCTAACTTTACCATCATTATTTGTATCTGGATGTTTATCAATCAAATCCTGAATATCATTTACAATAGCTTTTATATTATTTACTGATGAGTCATATGTCAAACCAATATTAAACTTTACTCTTCTAACAGGTCTAGCCCCCAGATTATCAAGCTCTGAGCTTATAATATTTTTATTAGGAACAGTAACTATACTTTTATCAAAAGTTCTGATCCTTGTACTTCTAAAACCAACCTTCTCAACAACACCAGTGACTCCGCCAAGTGTAACAATATCACCCACAGTAAATGGTTTATCAAAAAATATTGTGAATGACCCTAACAAATTTTCTAAGCTTTCTTTTGAAGCCAAAGCAAAAGCAACTCCACCAATTCCTAAACCTGTGACTAAAGCAGCAATATTAACATCAAATACATTTCCTAAAATCATCACAATTCCAAGTACAATTGTGATAACCTTAGCCATATCAACAGCAAACGGTATTAGTTGATCATCAACTTTACTTTCTGTCTCTGATGCCTTATTTTTTAGTTTAAAGCCAATAAAATCAATTGATCTGTTAATTATCCAAAAAACTATAAGTAATAAAAGAAGATTGAATGCCTTTGAAATTATGTTAATAATTCCTAAGCCACTCTCTTTATTAGAGATTAATTCAGATAAATCTAAAAACATTGAAGAGACATACAAAACAACCAGAAATAAAAAGTATTTAATTGGTTTTTTGAGAAGACTGTTAAACTTAGCCGCGTCATTTTGATTATTAACTTTACTGAAAAATTTTAATGATAATTTTAAAAAGTAGGAACTTAATGGAATTAGAATTAAATAACCAATTAAAACAGATACTAAAAAATACAAATATGTCAAAATTGTATTATCAAATAATTTTAATTCTAGAATCTCTGCAATTTCCATAATATTGTTATTTACTTTTTAAATTTAATAATTTTATAAATATCAACTAAAAAAAGCACCATGAAGGTGCTTTTTAATTTTTAATTATTTCCTAATATCAGAGGAAGCCCATCATCACCACTTCCAATTACAACAACTTTGGAATTATTTGATTCTGCTAATTTTATTGTAGCCTCAATCCCTTTGTCTTTCAAAATATTTGAAGTAAGTGAAGCAGCAAGAATTCGATTTGCATCAGCTTTACCTTTAGCCTCAATTCTTTGTTTTTCAGCTTCTTTTGCAGCTGTAACCAGTCTGAACTCATATTCTAAAGATTCCTGCTCTTGTCTTAGCTTTCTTTCAATAGCTTGCTTAATCGTTGACGGCAATGTTACATCTCTAACAAGAATTTCATTAAGCTGAATATATTGATCGTCTACAATTTTCTTAGTTTCTTCATATATCTCAAGTTGTATTGCATCTCTTTTGGATGAATATAATTGCTCTGGTGTATATCTACCAACAACACTTCTTGCAGCAGATCTAATTGCAGGCAATAAGATACGTTGTTTGTAAGCCTGACTTTTTTCTTGATGAAGTCTTCCTAAATCATTGTATTTTGGCTGAAACCAAGCAGAAGCCTCCAATTGAATATCTAATCCATTAGATGATAAAACATTCATTTTTTCAAAAACTTCTTGTTGTCTAACTTCATACTTATATACAGTGTTCCAAGGTAAAACGAAGTTAAAACCTTCGCCAAGAGGCGGCTCGTCAGTTACTACACCACCATCAAAAAACTTATATAAAACACCTGCCTCACCCGGACCAATAGTCACAATTGATCTGGAAATGACAAGCAAGCCCACAGTTAAAAGAATTAATAATGGGACACCAATTTTGGGTAAATTATTCATATTATTTATTTTAAATTATTAAGTTAATAAACCTCCATTTACATGGATTGTTTGACCAGTTACATAGGATGACAAATCACTTGCCAACCAAACGCATGTTCCAGCTATATCTTTAGGATTCCCTCCTCTTTTCAAAGGTATTGAATTTCTCCATTCTTCAACAACTTTTTCGTCTAATACTTCAGTCATTTCAGTTTCAATAAATCCTGGAGCGATAACATTGCATCTTATGTTTCTAGATCCTAATTCCAATGCAATAGATTTTGAAAAGCCAATTATTCCCGCTTTAGATGCTGCGTAATTTGACTGACCTGCATTTCCCTTGACACCGACTACTGAGCTCATATTAATTATGGAACCTGACCTCTGTTTAAGCATTGTTCTTTGAACAGCTTTTGTCATATTGAAAACTGACTTTAAATTAACTTTAATGACTTTGTCAAAATCATCTTCAGTCATTCTCATTAATAAATTATCTATTGTTATTCCAGCATTATTAACCAAAATATTAATTTCAGTAAAATTTTTTAAAATTTTTTCAATTAAAATTACAGCTTCATCATATGATGAAGCATCAGACTTATATCCTTTAACAATTACATCAGAATCCTTGAATTTATCTTCAAGTTCTTTTGCTAATTTTTCAGAACTAGAATAAGTAAATAACACATTAGCACCCTGATTGGCAAATTCAAGTGCAACTCCTTTACCTATACCTCTAGTTGCTCCAGTAATTATAGCTGTTTTACCTTGTAATAATTTCATATTATGAATTTTTATTATGAATTTCTAAAACCTTCTTACCAATTTCTGCGGGTGAATCAACAACATATATTCCAGACTGTCTTAAAATACCTTTTTTGGCTTTCGCAGTATCATCTTTGCCGCCAATAATTGCACCTGCATGTCCCATAGTTCTGCCAGCTGGAGCTGTTTGTCCTGCAATAAACCCAATTACAGGTTTATCGGATTTTGATGTTGAATACCAATGCGCAGCATCATTTTCTAATTGTCCCCCAATCTCTCCAATTAAAACAATAATGTCTGTTTCATTGTCATCGATAAATAATTTGAGGGCACCCTTGACTGTTGTTCCAATGATGGGATCACCACCAATTCCTAGTGCAGTTGAAATACCAAGCCCTTGCTTAACAACTTGATCAGCTGCTTCATAAGTCAAGGTACCAGATTTGGAAACAATACCAACTCTTCCTTTTTTAAAAATATTTCCAGGCATAATTCCAACTTTTGCTTCGTTAGGAGTTATAACTCCTGGACAATTAGGTCCAACTAAAATAATATCAAGATCTTTAATATGGTTATTCACCTTAATCATATCCTTTACAGGAATTCCTTCGGTAATTGCAATTATCACTTTAATTCCAGCATCAGCAGCTTCAATAATAGCATTGGCAGCAAATGCGGGGGGAACAAAAATAATACTGGTGTCAGCATTTGTAATTTTAATTGCTTCAGCTACAGAATTGAATACAGGTAGATTTAAATGAGTAATTCCACCTTTTTTTGGAGTAACTCCACCAACAATATTTGTTCCATAATCTATCATTTGCGATGAATGAAAGGTTCCTTCCTTTCCTGTAAATCCCTGAACGATTATTTTTGAACTTTTATTAACTAGTACGCTCATTATTCTTTATATCTTTCTTTATAAGTTCCTTTAATTGAATCTATTTTTATTTTATCCCCTTCATTTATAAATAAAGGCACATTAACAATTGCACCAGTTTCTAAAGTAGCTGGCTTAGTTGCGTTAGTTGCTGTATTTCCTTTAACTCCAGGCTCAGTTGATGTAACTTCTAAAATGACATTGGGTGGCATTTCAACCGAAAGTGGTAATGAGGATTCAGAATTTATTATTACAGTAACAACCTCGCCCTCTTTCATTAATTGCGGGTTTTCGAGCAATTTTTTCTCAATTGAAATCTGATTGTAATCATCTGTGTTCATAAAATGGTACAAATCGGTATCCTTGTATAAAAATTGAAACTTATTAGTTTCGACTCTAACCACATCAATTTTGTGTCCAGCAGAAAATGTATTTTCAACTACTTTACCATTGGTTACACTTTTTAATTTAGTTCTTACAAATGCAGGGCCTTTTCCTGGCTTTACGTGTAAAAATTCTATGATCTTATATATATCATGATTAAACTTTATGCACAATCCATTTCTAATGTCGGCTGTTGTACTCATACTAATTTGATTTTGTATATCCTTTCATAATACCCCTCTGCGAATTTCTTATAAACATTAAAATTTCATCTCTTTCATCTGAAGCCTCCATTTCAGCCTCAATAATTTCACAGGCTTGTGAATTATTATAATTTCTTTGGTAAAGTAATCTATAAATACTTTGAATTTCCTTTATTTTTTCAGATCCATACCCCCTTCTCCTTAGGCCAACAGAATTAATTCCAACATAAGAAAGTGGTTCTCTAGCTGCTTTTACATATGGGGGAACATCTTTTCTAACCAAAGAACCTCCGGTTACAAATGCATGATTTCCAATTGAACAAAATTGGTGAATTGCAGTTAATCCTGAAATGATTACATGATCTCCTACAGTAACATGCCCTGCTAAAGTCGTATTATTAGAAAAAATACAATTATTTCCAACAAAACAATCATGCGCAATATGACAATAGGCCATAATCAAACAATTTGAACCAATTACAGTTTTTAATCTATCATTTGTTCCTTTATTTATGGTTACACACTCACGAATAGTAACATTATCCCCAATTTCAACAAAAGTTTTTTCATTGTTGTATTTTAGGTCTTGTGGATTAGCAGAAATAACTGCACCCGGATAAATTGTACAATTTTTTCCAATTCTTGCTCCGTCCATTATTGAAACATTAGACCCTATTATTGATCCTTCACCAATAATTACATCACCATCGATGGTAGTAAAGGGATCAATAACAACATTCTTTGCAATTTTAGCATTTGGATGAATATATGAGAGTGGCTGTTTCATTCTATTTTACTTTTGAAATTTGAGCAGTTAATTCAGCTTCAGCACATAATTTTCCATTTGCATAAGCCAATCCCTGCATATGACATATTCCTCTTCTAAAAGGACCCAAAAGAGAGCATTTAAAAATTATAATATCGCCCGGCAATACTTTATTCCTAAATCTAACTTTATCAATTTTTGCAAAAAAGGTTAAATAATTCTGAGGGTCGTCTAGTTTTGACATTACAAGAATTCCACCCATTTGAGCCATTCCCTCTATAATTAATACACCCGGCATTACTGGGTAATCAGGGAAATGGCCTTTGAAAAAATCTTCATCAATTGTTACATTTTTAACCCCGATAACTTGATCATCGGTTAGCTCATATATTTTATCAATAAACAAAAACGGTGGTCTGTGAGGTAAAATTTCCATTATTTTACTTGAATCCATAATTGCTTTTGAGGAAAAGTCAATTTGTGGGATATTATTTTTCATTGAATCTTTTATTATTTCCTTCATTTTTTTTGAAAATTTTGTGTTGATGTAGTGACCAGGTTTATTCGCAATAACCTTACCCCTAATCCTAGTTCCAATTAAAGCTAAATCACCTATAACATCAAGTAACTTGTGTCTTGCTGCCTCATTAGGATAATGAAGTGTTAAGTTGTCTAAAATTCCATTAGATTTAACCGAAATTTTATCTTTGTTAAAAGCTTTTTTCAGTTTCTCCATTGTTTCATTTGATAAGGGTTTATCAACATAAACAATGGCATTATTTAAATCACCTCCTTTAATTAAACCTTTATTTAATAGCATTTCTATCTCATGTAAGAAACTAAAGGTTCTACAATTTGAAATCTGGGGTGTAAATTCTGAAATTGAATCAATTGTGGCATTCTGTGTACCAAGTATTTTAGTGCCAAAATCAACCATAGTAGTTAGTTTGTAATTTTTTGCAGGCAAGACCATTATTTCACTGCCAGTGTCCTCATCTTTAAAAGAAATAACTTTTTTTACAATAAACTCCTTTCTCTTTGAATCTAAATACTTCACTCCTGCTTTTTCTAATGCATCAACAAAAAATTTAGCAGAACCGTCCATTATTGGAGGTTCTGATTCATTTAATTCAATTATGACATTATCAATTTCTAATCCAACCAGTGCAGCAAGTACATGTTCACAGGTCTGAATGGTTAATCCATTTTTATTAAGACAAGTTCCCCTATCAGTGCTAGAAACATATTTTATATCAGCTTTCATTGTTGGAGAATTTTCTAAATCAACACGTTTAAAAACATAGCCACTATCTGCATTGGATGGAACAAAAGTAAGGGTTACATCCTTTCCAGTATGTAAACCTACACCCTCAAGGGATACTTTTTTTGAGATGGTAGTTTGATTATGTTCTGTTGTTACAATCATATTAATGCTTTTTTAGGTTATCTACATCTTTGAATATATTTACTAAATTTTTAAAATAAACATATGATCTGTTGAATAACCTGGCATCAAAAGCAGGATTACCTCTTACAATGGAATTGTCTTTGGTATTACTAAACACACCAGATCCACCATTAATCTTCACGTTATTTCCAATATTTAAATGACCTGCAAATCCTACTTGACCACCAATTTGACAATTCTTTCCAATTTTTGTTGACCCGGAAATTCCAGATTGTGCAGCAATTACAGTGTTTTTTCCAATCTCAACATTATGAGCAATCTGTACTAAATTATCAATTTTTACTCCTTCATCAATTATTGTAGAGCCAATTGTTGCTCTATCAATTGTAGTACAAGATCCAATTTCTACATTATTTCCGATTATTACATTTCCAATTTGTGGAGTTTTTGTGTATTCGCCATTATTATTTGGTGCAAAACCAAATCCATCGGAGCCAATCACAGAGTTAGAATGAATGATACAATTATCCCCAATTTTAGTATCATCATAAACTCTTACTCCAACATTTAGTATTGTATTTGAACCAATGGAAATATTATTGCCAATTGTAACATTATCATTGATGACCACTGAATCAGAAATATTACAATTGTTTCCAACGACTGAAAAATTTCCAATATGAACATTCTTCCCAATAGATGATGACTTCTGCACGAGAGAATATTTACTTATTTCTGGCTGATTTTTTTTAACCTCATTAAATAGCTGCAGAAGCTGGTTGAATGCTAAATACGAGTCTTCAACACAGAGAAAATTTAATGACCTATACATTTTGATATCAAAGTCTTTATTCACAATAATTAATGATGCCTTAGTTTTTTTTAGCCATGGCAGGTATTTTTTATTGGAAAGAAAAGTAATATCACCTTTTTTAGCATATTCAATTTTAGCAATATTGTTTAACTTAATTTCACTATCCCCTACAATATCTCCATTGAGTTTAAGTGCTAAATTTTCCAGGGTTAGTTTCATAAAGAGCAAAATTATGAAATTTATATAAATACAACATTTAAAGCTATGTTAATTTCTTCAATAAACTATATGATTTTAAATATTATAATTTAACTTTAAATCATATCATTGTTTTTATGGAAAAAAAATCAATTTTATGGGTTGATGATCAAATAGATTTATTAAAGGCACATATTATTTTTTTGCGAGATAAAGGATTTCAGGTAACTAGTTGTAACAACGGTAGTGAGTCTATAGAATTAATAAAAAATAATTTTTATGATATTATTTTGCTTGACGAAAATATGCCAGGTATTAGTGGCATTGAAACCCTTGAGCAAATCAAAATTCTTAGACCAAATTTGAAGGTGATTATGATTACTAAGAATGAGGCAGAAGACATAATGGAACAAGCAATTGGTAAGCAAATTTCTGACTATCTAATAAAGCCTGTTAATCCAAATCAAATTTTATTAAGCTTGAAAAAGAATTTAAAAACGAAGGAATTAATAAATGAGGCCAATATTTCACAATATCAACAGAAATTTAGAAGTCTTTCTATTGACATGATGAATATTTCATCCTGGGATGATTGGTTAATGCTTTATCATGAAATCATTTTTTGGGAATTAAAACTCTCTAAAACAAATGACAAAACAATGATTGATATACTTATTAATCAAAAAAGAGAAGCAAACAATTTATTTTCAAAATTTGTAGAAAAAAATTATGAAAGTGCAATTCATGATAGTAATGGTCCAACTTTTTCTCATAATCTTTGTAAACGACACTTATTTCCCGAAATAAATGATCAATCTGTGGTTTTCATTGTTATTGACAACCTTAGATATGATCAATGGTTATGTATTGAACCGTCAATTTTAGAGTTTTCCAAAAAAATAAAAGAACATCAATATTTCAGCATTTTACCATCAACAACTCAATATGCCAGAAACTCTCTCTTTTCAGGACTAATGCCAAAGATTATTAAGGAGAAGTACCCACAATACTGGAAAGATGATTATGAAGAGGGAGGTAAAAATTTGTATGAAAAAGAATTACTTGAAATTAACCTAAAAAATAACTTAAACCCTGATATAAAAAGTGAATTTATAAAGGTTACCAATCCTAATTCCGCCGATAAGATTATTGAACAATTAAAAGAAAAAACTAAAAATGATATTACCACAATTGTCTACAATTTTGTTGATATGCTTTCTCACTCTAAAACAGAAATGCAAATAATTAAAGAGCTTGCATCAAATGATAAGGCATACAGATCCTTGACTAAAAGCTGGTTTGATAATTCACCTTTATTAGATATTATAAAAAAATCAATAGAACTAAATTGTAAGGTAATTATAACAACTGACCATGGAACAATTAATGTTAAATCTGCTTCTAAAGTTATTGGGGATAAAAATACATCTCAAAACCTAAGGTATAAAACTGGAAAAAGCCTTACATATAGTTCTAAAGATAATATTGTTTTTAATGATCCGCATGTAATAAATCTTCCTAAAAGTTCAATCAATTCATCTTATATATTCGCAAAAGAAGATTTTTATTTGGTATATCCAAATAACTTTAATTATTACAGTAATTTTTTTAAAAATACTTATCAACATGGTGGCGTTTCTTTGGAGGAACTAATTATTCCATTTATAGTACTAAACTCATAAAAACATGAAGGATTCATCATTAATATATGATCTTAATGAAATTGGAAAAATTTCAAAAATTATAATAAAGTCTATTAAAAAAAAAAATAAAGTACTTTTTTCAGGACCCCTTGGATCAGGAAAAACTACTCTGATTAAAAGTATTATGCATGACCTTGGATATAATAACCATGTTTCAAGTCCAACTTTTTCATTAATCAATGAATATATAATAAAAGATAAAACGATTTATCATATCGATTTATATAGAGTTAATCGATTTGACGAGCTCTATGAAATTGGATTTGAAGAATATCTAAGAAACGGAAACTTGTGTTTAATTGAATGGCCAGAAATTGCAATCAAAATGATTGATAAAGATTTTATTCATATCAAACTTAAAGAAATTTCAAAAAATAAAAGATCTATAGAAATCAAAAGCCTATGAATTTTACCAACAGATTAATTTATTTTATATTCGGATTTTCTATAGGATTAATTTTTTTATTCTTTTTTTTTGATAGAAAAAATACTTCATTTAATTATTTACCTTCCTCAAGAGTTAAAAATAATTTACTTTCTAAAAAAATAAATTTTGGAGATTATTCAAAAGATTCAGTATTAATCAAAAATATTATAAGAAATGGTCAAATAAATTTTTCAAATAGTAAAATAGGTTCAGATAGTTGCAATATTTATTTCATAGGATATAAAAACAAAAAATCTTTACAAATTCAGAACTGTAAGGATAAAGCAGAAATATTAAATCTTAATTAAGATTTACTTTTTTTCTTCTTTCAATCTCTTTCCTAATTAAACTAAGCTCTCTATTTGTTTGCTCAGAAATTGAAGTATTTTCTTCAATTCTTCTCATCAAATATGGGATTACCTCCTTTACTGGACCAAAAGGAATCAACTTTGCAACGTTATAGCCCTTTTTAGCTAATGAAAAAGAAATATTATCACTCATTCCATATAATTGTGAAAACCAAACTTTATCACTTGAATTTTCTATTTTTTCTCTTTGCATCAGCTTCACAGCTAATAAATTACTATTTTCATTATGTGAACCAATAAATAAGCAAAAGTCATTAATATTTTTAAAAATATATTTCAATGAATTGTTAAAAGATTCATCTGTCAAGAATTTATTTTTACAAATTGGTGACTTATAATTTAACTCTTTTGCTCTTTTGTTCTCCTTTTGCATGTAAGCTCCCCTAACCAGCTTTACCCCAATTTTAACATTACTTCCATTAAACTTTTGATGCATTTGTTTCAAATAATCTAAACGATCATTTCTGTAAGCCTGAATAGTATTATAAATAAGCGTATAATCTCTGTTGTAAATTAGCATATTTTCAAACACAAGATCATCAATTGCTTTTTGAATCCAACTTTCCTCAGCATCAACAAGAACCTTCATTTGTTTTACTCTGGCAGCATCAAAAATTAGTTTAAATCTTTCTTTTATTTTATTCCACTCGTTAGTGTCTTCTGATGAAACATAGCCATTTATTGATATTTTTTCAAAAAGCTTAATACTTCCCATGGAAGTTGGTTTAAATACGATGAAATCAGAAATGTCAAGTATTTTAGATTCTTCCATGACCTTTAAACACTGTTCAAATGATTGCTCAAATTCTTCTTCATTATTATGCGCCTCTGTAGAGTAATCTAATACAGACGATAAATTATATTTATTTAATTTTATTGCAGTTTTTTTTGTTTCAGAAAAATCTGTACCAGCACAGAATTGCTGGTAGATAGTTTTTTTGATGAAGTAATTGACAGGTAGATTTAAATATATCATCAACCTTAATAGCTTTCTACCAATCTTAGATAATGACCCCATTGATAATAGTCTAAATAAATAAAATGATTTTTTTATTTCTAGATTAGATTTGTAGGAAAAAGCTATTTTTGTGTCTTTAAAGTTCAAAAAAAAATATTTAGACATAATTTACAATATTTGTTGCAATATTTTTTTGATATAATTTAAAATGGAAAGAAAAAAAATTTTAATTAATAAAGCAAATCCAATTTTATTTGGACATTATGCATATGAAAAGCTTTATAATTTAATTATTCAAAAATCATATTCTAAAATTTTAATTTTATCAGATTTTGAAACCAGAAAATATTGTTTACCAGTACTGGAATTAAAAATTAAGTCCATAATTGAATTAACTGAAACACATAATTATTCTATCAACTCTGGAGAAACAAATAAAAATCTTGAGTCAGCTAAAATAATTTGGCAATTTTTAATAGAAAAAGGGTTTAAGAGAAATTCCTTAATTATAAATCTAGGAGGTGGAATGATCACTGATTTGGGTGGTTTTATTGCATCTGCATATATGAGAGGTGTTGATTTTGTTAATATACCAACTTCATTATTAGGAATGGTAGATGCTTCCATAGGAGGTAAAACAGGTGTAGATTTAAAAAATATAAAAAATATAATAGGATCATTTTATTCTCCTGAAATTACAGTTATCGATACTCATTACTTAGATACACTTCCCATTAAACAATTTAAATGTGGTCTAAGTGAAATTATCAAGCATAGCTTAATTGAGGGAAAAAATGATTGGAATCGATTAAAGGTTTTAAAAAATATAAAGAAATTAAATGAAGATATAATATATACATCAATTAAAACTAAGGTTAGAATTGTGGAACAGGATCCAAAAGAAAAAAATATTAGAAAATTTTTAAATTTTGGTCATACTATTGGACATGCTATTGAATCCTTTCTTTTAAATACCGATAGAGAGGTATTACATGGAGAAGCAGTAGCTGCTGGTATTATTATGGAATCATACTTATCAAGAAACATATGTGATTTTGATGAAAAGAAAGTAAATGAAATAAAAAACTTTATTGATAATCATTTTGATAAAATCATTATTAGAAGCGAGGAAATTCATAAAATCATAAAAATTATGAGTTTTGATAAAAAAAACCAAGATAATACACCAAAGTTTGTATTAATGAGAAAAATAGGTATGATTGAAATTGATAAAAATGTTAGTGAAAAAAATATAATTAAAGCTTTTGAATTCTACAGCTCTTAGACAATATCTCTAAAAATTGAATGCATCAATCTTTTTTTATCGTTAATACTTTCTTCCAATGAGATCATGGACTCTGTTCTGTAAACACCTTCAATTTCATCAAGCTTAAAGATAATATTTTTAGCATTTGTAGTGCCTTTAGCACGTATTTTACAAAAAACATTAAATTTTCCTGTGGTTATGTGAGCCACGGTTACATTAGGTATTTGCTTAATTCTTTCAATAATAAATTTGATGTTAGAGGTATCTCTTACATATAAACCTACATAAGCAATAAAAGTGTACCCTAGCTTGTCATAATCTAGTATTAATGAAGAACCTTTAATTAAACCATAATCTTCCATTTTTTTTACGCGTACATGAACTGTACCTGCTGAAATAAGTAGTTTTTTAGCAATATCAGTAAATGGTACCCTTGTGTTCTCAATCAACATTTCAAGAATTTGATGGTCTATTTCATCAAGTTTAAACTTAGACATAACGAAAATTTTATATTACTTTCAAATATAACACCTAGTTTGATTAATTCACAATAAAGACATCAAAAAATTAAAAAAAATGCATATTTAATGATTTATTAATGAAATATATTTATCTATATAAGGTAAATGCATAATATTATTTAAATACTTAAAAGAAAAATATTAAAATATATACTTAACTTACTTATTATCAATGTTATGAATAAATATATATAAAGTATTAATTTATATTATTTTTCTCGTTTATTAGAATATTTATATTTTATTTGTTTACATTTGTAAACACATGAGTATTGCTAATAGATTAGAGAAGTTTATACAAATTAAAAAGCTTAGTAAATCTGCATTTGCACAAAAAATCGGCATACAAAGATCTACTCTAGCACACTTTTTTAGCGGAAGAAATAAACCAAGTTCCGAATTTTTTTTAAAAATTAAAGAAACTTATCCAGATTTGGACCTAAATTGGTTAATTTCAGGTAAAAAAAGATATTTATCTGAAAAAAAACAAATTAAAGAAAAAAATATCAAATCTGTTATAATTTTATATAATGATGGTAGTTATAAAGAAAATTAGCTCATTGAGCATTCTATTATTTACAATTCTTTTTTTTCATTCATGCAATCAAATTGAAAGAAATTGCAATTTATTCAAAACTGGAGAGTTTTTCTCTGAAATTAATTATGACGGTGTCTTATTTAGCTCTACATTTTCCCGAGATGATAAAAATATACAAATTGAGAAATTTCAAGATAAAATTGACTCTAGTAAAGTTCGCTGGATAAATGATTGTGAAATGGTTTTATCCCCTATTAATGCTAAAAAACTGTCGGGTAAAAAAAATATTTTGATAAAAATTTTAACTACAACAGATACATCTTACTCTTATGAGTATTCATTTATTGGTGAAAATAAAAAACTTAAGGCTGTAGCAATTAAAATAAACTAGTCTGAGACATTGCTTCATCACTTTCTGAATTATTAATCAAAACATCCTCATCAACAACTTCAATCTCATCGGCAGGCTTTTCCATGCTCGGAATATATTCAAGTGATTCTAATAGATTTACCTGCTTAACTTTATGTGCAGTTAACTGATTTCCCTGGGCTTTAATTCCTTTTACCGAAATAAATTCGTCAAAAACAACCCTCTTATTAGGTTTTTGCTCTTTATTTCTTAATTTATTAAATACAACTTCAATCACTGGCCTCCAGTCAGTAGAAATCAATTCAAGAAAAGACCCCTTAGTATTTGAAATAAAAACCTCTTCCCTATTTTCATTTTCAACAATGAATCTTTTCGCAAAATATTTCTCCTTCTTAGAATCAAAATAGA